>Ga0187769_10000026_pt1 | contig 72146 bp, 80 predicted proteins | sample 0116_SJ02_MP02_1_FD_133140 | JGI IMG/M metagenome (GOLD analysis project Ga0187769, IMG submission 133140) | Tropical peat soil microbial communities from peatlands in Department of Meta, Colombia - 0116_SJ02_MP02_10_MG | ecosystem: Environmental > Terrestrial > Soil > Wetlands > Peat | place...
GCGGAAACGCGCGACCCGCGGCTCAACTCCCAGATCGACCCACACCCGGCCGCCAACGCGCGATCACCCGCCCGGCCAGCGGCCATCACAGCCTCTGACGCAGCGACTCGGTGGATCCGGGCTTAGAACCGCGAACGCTTCGTCGGCGTACGCGTCGTAGAACTCCCGGCTCATGGTCTTCGGCTCCCCCCAAGTCACGACCGTGAGGTTGTTGGCGTCGTATGCGACGGCCGGGATGCAGTGCCCGTTATTCGGGTTCGGCGCGGCGTCACCCACGGGTCCGCCCGACGGGACCACCCACGGAACCGTCAACATATCCCCCTGCACGGCGAAATCTGGGAGCGCAACCCCGATGTAAACGCTTCCGAACAGATAGAGCGCCGTCATCGCCTCGGTCTGGTTCTTCAATGCGACGGCGGCGTACGCGTTGATCTTGTGGCCATCCAGGCCAGCCGAGCGCCAGTAGTTGAGCACCTGGAGCATGTTGCATCCCGCGTCCGGTGGAGGAGGATCGCCGACGAAGTGCTCGTAGAACTTGACGACCGCAGCGTTGGGCGGCGTTACCTCTCCGTTGGCGTTGGCAGTCCAGTTCTGGATCATGTGCCCCGCCGCGGCGCACGTGCAATCGCCGTACTCGTTGTTAGCGTACATCGGCCACGTGGGGACGTTGGCGCCGTAGCCGACGGAGGCCGGGGGACTCGGAAGGGCAGCGGTCACGTACTTGCCGAAGCGCAAGGTGCGCCTGTCGATCACGGGAGGATGCTTACCGAGCTTGTACGAGTGGGGCATGTGAACCTCGCTTCAACTAGAGGTGCCGGTGGTTCGGCAGGGATGAGAGAGCGACGAGCACCGGCGCGGTAGCTTGCGCGCCGCGCGGTGCAGCCGCCCTTGGGCATAGAACAGCTCACTTCCTCGGCTCTGTTGTGATGTGACGAGGCCGGTGCGCTGATGCTTATGAAAGACACGAGGCGCTCGTCGGATACATGAATCGGCCCGACGATTCGGACAGACCCGGAGGCGAAAGACCCATGGGCGGTGAACGGCAGCACCTAACCCAGGACCGCCGCTCCGTGCCCTCCGTAGAGCTCCGCTGGCGGTAGCGAGGAGCCGTTAGACACCTCTCGAGAGAGTGGCAGCCGCCACGGCCGGCGCGATCCTAACCGATGACCGCCGATATCTCGAGCTCAACACTTCCTATTCCGAGATCCAACAGGCGTCCGCGGCCTTACATGTAGCCGAACGTCGGCGCAGGACCAGCAGCGTGCTCGCCCGGTGAATTCAAGGTGCCGGGGGCGACGGGAACCGTCAGCAGTGCGGCGCTCTCGCCCCTGACCCACAGGACGTACGACCCGTCTCGGGACGGCCTGATGACCTGCACTTTCGGCTTGCCCTGCCACATCGCCTGGTGGTTAAGGTGCTGACCCTCCAGGGTCACACCCGAGGTTGACGATGCCGAGGGTGCGAGCAGGCGCTCGACGAAGCCCGGGTGGCTCGAAGGTAGGTGGAGGGTGATCCGGGCCCACCCCGGGCCCTTGTTGATCAGCAGCACATTCAGCGGATTGCGGATGAATGGCCCTTCCCCAACGTCCGTCGAGTACGACGCCCTCACCGCCCATGCCTTGAGGTGCAGCGATCCCCCGGCGCGCAGCTGTACGGGGACGAGGCGGGCACCGGGGCCCAGCATCCTCTTGAACAGGATCAGACCGTAAAGCAGCGGGCGGGTCTCCAGCCCTTGCCGGGTGAAGGAGAACGGGCGGTTAATCGAGTTCACGCGGGCGTGCAGGTTGACTCCCTCCACTCCGGCGTTCATCAGCTCGAACAGGGCGTCCGGGGCCCAAAGCGCGGTGGCGAAGGTGTTGCTCACGCCCAGGGTTCCGCCGCAGGTCACCGAGTTGATTTCCGTCAGCCGAAGCGAGAGGCCGGCCTTGTGGGCGAGTGCGACAGCCGGTGCGATCGTCTTTGCCATCCCGGCTGTCGCGTTCTCGCTGAGGACCTTCTGAATCGTCGGGTAGGTCGCTTGCCCGGGCTTGGCGCAGGCGGAATATGGATAGACGTGGGCGGTAATCACCTTCAGATTCTTCGTTCGATAGTGCAGCAGCGTTTTGATCCATCCGAGGTGATCGGTCGCCTCCGCAAGCGCGGGAGCCATCAGTCGCACGGACGGTGCCACGGAATAGAGCGCGCGAGCGTATGCCTGGAAGCTCTTGGCAAAGCTCGTCGCCGTGATCCGTTTCGGCAGTTTCGCCGGGCACGTCTGCCTCGTCTCGGCCGACTGATCACTCGCCGTCAGGAGGCCGCCTGCCCACGCACTGCAGGTATAGATGTCAGGCTCATTGCCCAGCTCGAAGGCGACGATTCTCCCCCCGAGAACGTTGTAAAGCGCGCTCAGGAGTTGCTGCATCCAGGCGGCCGCCTCGCGCGGGGTGCTGGTGATCGTGTTGATGTCGATGATGACCTGCAACTTGGACGCACTGATGGCCTTGGCTGTGTCATCGATTAGTTGGGGGGTCGGCGAGAAAACCTCCCATGGCGCGAACTGAGGTGGCTTCCTGCCGTAGATGACGTGCTCGGCGGAGTCGCCCCCGATGCGCAGAGAAAACACCGGTATGTTGCCGCCCGGGACAAGGTCAAATAGCACTCGCGCCCATAGCACGGGGTGCTTCTCGACCAGGGGCAGGGTCGAGTATTCAGTCGAGAGCCCCAGGAACTCGTTCGGTATGGCCTTAATCCGCCCCGGGCCCGGGACGGTTACGTCGGCCTGGTTTGGGCCCAGCGCTGGTTTGCCCGGAGCGCGTGCAGGCACGTCAGCCCTCGCCACCGCGCGTAACACGAGCGAGCCAATGTCGCTGCGACCTGGGGCGGCACCGAGCAACAATCCCGCCGTCAGCGCCGCAAGCACGAACCATCTCAGCAGCCCACGGCGCCTGCTCCGAGCCTTACGGTCAGGAGTCAACTGCGCCCTTGTCGCCGCCACCGCCCACTCGACCATCATTATAAGCCGCCGAGTTCTGCGGAAACGGAGACTCGGCCCTGGGCCAGCGGAACACGAGGACGCACAGGTTGCCGTTACGGAGCTGGACCCACTAGTTGCGCCGCACCAAGCGCTGACGGCACGCGCCCGCGTGGCCTAGGCGCCTCCCGTCTACTCGACTACTCCCTGCTGCAATTGCGCGCTTTCAATCCGTGCTCGCGGGTGGGTGCGCTGAGCCGGGCTCTCGGCCTTCAGTAGATATCCCGGAGGGGAGTCAGTCGATCGCACCGTTGCGCTGCCCGCTGGAAGGAGTTAGAAGAGAAGGATTCGACGACCTCGGAGGTGAGGACATGAGAAGTGCACGAATGACCGGCATGGCAGGGGTGGGGGATCAAATTGAAGCGCGCGGACTGCATGGTCGGCCGTCGCGGCGCGGGAAGGTGGTCGAGCTTCTGGGCAGCGCGGGCCATCAGCACTATCGTGTTCGGTGGGATAACCAGCACGAGTCGATCGTCTATCCAGGCGACGGCGTGATCATCACAGCGCGGGGGACTGGTCGAGGTGCGCTCGCCGAGGAGAGTGACTAGCTGTAGGCCGCGGATCCGTGGCTGGTCACCAATCCGGGCGCGGCCTGGTCTTGCGGCCGCGCTCCTGGGTATTGGGGGGGACCAGCCTGGACTCGTTGTCGAGGTGACCGACGGGGTGTGGGACTCATCGCGGCCGCGCTGCGGCATGTCCTTCACAGAACTTCTCTGCGGATCGCCCGTCTTTGCACGTGGTCTGAAGGCTAGGTGTGCGATCGTGGGGGGCGTGGTGTGACCAACGGCGAGCGGAGCGACACATGAGTGCGGGCAAGATTGAGCAGGTCGAGCAACGATCGGGCGAGAGGGCCGATGGATTGGCGAGCCGGAGCACGTTGACCGTGATCGACAACCGCACGGGGGAGCGGTTCGAGTTGCCGATCGACGACGGTGCGGTCCGCAGCTCGGAGCTCGGACGGCAGGCCGGTGGGCTCGCGCTGTACGACCCGGGCCTTTCGAGCACGGCCGTGTGCCGCAGCGCGATCACACACATCGATGGCCAGGCCGGAATTCTCCAGCACCGCGGCTACCGGATCGAGGCGCTGTGTGAGCGCTCGAACTTCCTCGAGCTCGCGTATCTGCTGATCAACGGGGAGTTGCCGACCGCGGCGCAGTACGAGTCGTGGCTGCACGGGATCGGCACCCGCAACTTCGTCCACGAGAACGTCAAGGGCTTCATCGAGGGATTCAGGTATGACGCGCGCCCGATCGCGATGGTGGCCGCGTCGGTCGGCGCGCTCTCCAGCTTCTACACCGACGCTGACCAGGTGTACGACGAGGAAGCCCGCGAGCTGCAGGTAGTCCGCCTGCTGGCGAAGTTGCCGACCCTGGCGGCCTTCTCCTACCGCCACCTGCAGGGGCTCCCCTACGTGCACCCCGAGGACCACCTCAGCTACACGGGGAACCTACTGTCGATGATGTTCCGGATGAGCGAGCTTCGCTACACCCCGGACCCGGTGGTCGAGCGCGCGCTGGATGTGCTGCTGATGCTGCATGCCGACCACGAGCAGAACGCTTCCACGACCGCCGTGCGCGCGGTCGGGTCCACGCATGTGAATCCATACGCCGCCGTCGCCGCCGGTGTCACGGCGCTGTCGGGGCCGATCCGCGGAGGAGCCGCCCAGGGGGTGCTGACGATGCTGACGGGAATCGGATCGCCCAGCCGGGTACCCGAGTTCCTCGGGCGCGTCAAGTCGGCGCACGAACGGCTGCTGGGCTTCGGCCATTGGGTCTACAAGACCTACGACCCGAGGGCGCGTGTGCTCCGCCGGCAGCTCGAGCAGCTCTACGAGGACCGCCGGCCCGACCCGTTGTTCGCGATAGCCGACGAGCTCGAACAGCGAGTGCTGGACGACGAGTACTTCACCTCCCGCCGGCTGTACCCGAACCTCGATCTGTACTCCGGCCTCACGTACCAGGCGCTCGGCATCGCGCCGCCGATGTTCCCGGTGATGTTCGCGCTCGCCCGCAGCGCCGGGTGGATCGCGCAGTGGGTCGAGATGGTCAAGGACCCCGAGCAGGCGGCGTTCCGGCCGCTTCAGCTGTACACAGGCAGGCTTGACCGCGAGTACGTGGACGTCGGAGAGCGCGGCTGAGCGCCGGCCGCGCCCCCGGCGACGAGCTAGCCGGCGATTGCGCCATGCGCCTCGCGGCGGCGGCGGCACCGGCGCAATCAAACGAACATGCGGGTGTCCGCCTAAGGACCGATCTCGTCGACGATCGCTTTCAGGTCCAGTCGCTTGAACGCCGCGGTAATGCGAAGGCGGCGACGTTTTCGGTTGTCCGGCTCTAGGCTGGTGGAGCTCGGCCGGTCGTTCTCGGAGCCGGTCTCGATCGCCGCTACGCACGCCTGCCCGAAGCGGCCGCCAAGAACTTCCCGGACGACAGCTGCGGGGGGTAGGATCGGCCCCGACCGGACGGGGCGATACGGCGCCCGTCGCGAAACAAGGAGAACGGCATGCGGCTCGAGAAGAAGAGTTTCGCGTCGCCTGACGAGGTGCGGCCGATGAGCGGCATGGGTCAGGTCGAGATCTTGAACGTCGGCGACGGTGTGGTTGGTAAGGCGACATTCGAGCCGGGGTGGCGCTGGTCGGAGCACGTCAAGCCCTTGGCCGGTACCGATAGCTGTCAGGCAGCACACCTGGGCTATGTCCTTTCTGGGCATCAGAAGGTGACCATGGACGATGGGACCGAGCTCGAATTCGGTCCCGGTGATGTGGTCGCGATCCCACCTGGGCACGACGGCGAAGTGGTCGGCGATGAGCCCTGTGTGGTGCTCGACTTCGCGGGCATGGAGCACTACGCCAAGGGCTGACGAGCAGCACCAGCGACCGCTGCCATCCGGCGCCGTCTCTTTCGAGGGGTTAACGGGCAACCCGTCGGGCGTAGCGAGGTCGCCGCTATTACGGCGGATCTCCTTTCCGCTCTATCCGCGTCGATGGAACGCACTTGACCATTCCCACACTGCGCGGAAATTGGCGACGAGGGCATCACACGCTGACAGCGAGCCGCGTTATCGCATTTGCCACGAAACGGAGTTGGACCGAGCGCCCCGAGGTGCGAGCCCCTATCACGGGACTCAACGAATGAGAGTCAGGTCACCGTTTCCTGTGAGGACGGGTGCGGGCCACGGCGTACGTGCCCGGCTCAGCCCGGGTAGCACGTCCGAAGCGTGAGCGGGGAGGTAAGGGTGTTCTCGGTGCAGCCGGTCGGGGGAAACGCGAGCTCGCCGCTCCAGCTCACCCGCACGTGCTCGCTATTCGGCACCCCGTTCCATGCCTCGGTGTGGACTGCCGAGCCCGTGAAAGTGAGGCTGAATCCGTGATCATTCTCGAGCATCCGAGCCGAGAGACGGAGCGGCTTGCTCGTGATGTACGAACCGGGCGATGGAAAATAGAACTGCGTCGTTGCGGGGTCGGATAGAGGCGATGCGCAGCTGAGGCCAGGAGGAAGCCCTACCCCGATGCCTCGGCTCGGGTCACCTCCAAGCCGGCCGCACGAACCTGCCAGCCGGCGCCGAAATAGGGGCTAGGCAATGAGCAACGACGCGGGTGGGCAGACGATGTGCTTGGGTTCGCGGGACCCGCGAACATCACCGGCACGCCGGCGGTCCGGATCATGTGGCAGGAGTTCTTATTTGCGTGGCTGTCGGCAGTTGCGCAGGCTCCGACGCGCCTTGGCAGCATCCACCAACTCTGGCTGGGTCGGACGGTGAGAGCTCACGTTCCAAGGATCACGCGGTCGAGGACGTCAGCTCACGCCTCTTCGAATGCTTGTCGGAGGGCGTGCACGGCTAGCGCGATCGCTGCACGCGCGGAGCTTGTGGCGCTCAGGAGGTTCAGCATCATGAAGTCGTGGATGGTTCCCTCGAAGCGCACGGTTGTGATCGGAACGTCGGCAGCGCGGAGCTTCGCGGCATACGCCTCGCCCTCGTCTCGCAACACGTCTGCCTCGTCGACGAGCAGCAGCGCTGGGAGCAACCCGCGCAGTTGCTCGACGTGGCCTGGTTGCGCGACGCGTGGACCTCCGCGCGCTGACCGACGTCTTGGGTGTAGCAGTCCCAAGACCATTCCATCGTCTTGGCAGTGATGTACGGTCCATCGCCGAACTCAGCGTAAGAGGTGGTGTCCATCGCGGCATCGGTGACCGGGTAGTACATCGACTGATGGATAAGGCGAACGTCACCCCTCCCCTTCGCCAGCAACGCGAGCACCGGGTGGCGTTCCGCCATCCCTTGGCTCGATCAGCCGTCTATCGGACATCCGCGCCCAGTGACCGGCGCGAGGTCCACCGAGCTCTGGCCGAGGCGACCGATTCGGAGGCCGACCCGGATCGCCGCGCCTGGCACCGAGCGCAGGCGACATCAATGCCGGATGAGGAGGTCGCGGCTGAGCTCGAGCGCTCCGCAGCACGGGCGCAGGCACGAGGAGGTTTCGCGGCCGCTGCGGCGTTTCTCGACCGAGCCACGTCGTTGACACCCGACGAATCGCACCGGTCAGCGCGCGCGCTCGCCGCGGCCCACGCACAGTTGCAGGCCGGCGCGCTGGTTGACGCTCTACGCTTGGTCACCATTAGAAGCACACGCCCCGCAGGCGGCCTTGGTGACTGGATCTCGAGCGTGGCGGTGGCTCCGCCGCCTCTGGGCCAGCCGGACCCTCGGGAGCCGAACCGGCGCCGGGAAGAATGATGCGGGACCCGGCGTCAACGGTCTAAGGCAATCGACAAGGAGAAGTTCTCCATGCACAAGACGCCGACCGTGGCTGCTGCTGCGGCGGTGGCCGTTGCGCTGGCCGCATGCGGAGGCTCGAGCAGCAGCAGTTCGACCCACGCGACACCGCCGGCGTCCGCCACCCAGGCTCACACCAACACGGCCACACCAGCCGCCACGACGACCCCGTTCCTCGCGCCGTTCAGACAGGTGACGACCGTTGGCTCGACCGTCCCGCCTAACGGCGATTTGAACCCGTACGGGCTCGCGATCATTCCGAGTTCAGCCGGCGCGTTGCACGCCGGGAACCTGCTGGTCTCAAACTTCAACGCCAAGTCCAACAACCAGGGCACGGGCACCACTATCGTCGAGCTGACATCGAGCGGCACGCGGACCGTGTTCGCGGACATCAAGGCGTCCTCGCTGCCGGGCGCCTGCCCCGGCGGCGTTGGGCTCACGACTGCGCTCAGCATCGTTCCCGGAAATTACGTGGTCGTAGGCAGCCTGCCGACGACCAACGGGCAGTCGGCCACCGCCCAGTACGGTTGTCTGATCGTCCTCAATGACAAGGGGCATCCCGTGTCGACAATCGCCGGCGCGAACATCCAAGGCCCTTGGGACATGACCGCCGTCACGCACGGGTCGGCGACATCGCTGTTCGTCTCGAATGTGTTGAACGGGGGCCCAAAAGAGGGGATCCGCACGATCGACAACTCCACCGTCGTACGAATCAACATCACGTCCGGTGCCGACCGGGCGCCGAAGGTCATCTCGGAGCAGGTGGTAGTCGAGGGCATCCCGTGGCGCGATGACAAGACCGCGCTGGCGATCGGGCCGACCGGCGTCGCGGTCGACGGCAGCGGCACGCTGTATGTAGCCGACACACTCAGGAGTGCGATCCTCGCGGTGCCCCAGGCGCTGACGCGGGCCACCGCGGTGGACGACGACTCTGTGACGCTGACCCACGGCGGTGACTTGAAGCAGCCGCTGGGGCTCGCGCTGGCGCCGAACGGCGACATCCTGACGACCAATGCGCTGAACGGAGACATCGTTGAGACGAGCCCGTCGGGCAAGCAATTGCTGACCCGTTTGGCCGATGCGAAGACTGGGGCAGGCTCGCTGTTCGGGCTAGCGCCCGCGCCGGGCGGAACGGGTGTCTACTACGTCGACGACGGCGCCAACACGCTCAGGATTCTGCACTAGCGATGTAACGACGCGAGACCTGGTTACATGTCGGCGCGGGCAGCCGACCGTTGCCGGTCGCACCTGCAAAGCGCGGAAAGCCGGAGCGAGGCCTGCAAGCCTTGCGACGCGCATCTCTCGGACCGCGGTCGCGTCCAGTTACCGCTGTGAATTCGCCGCGGACTGGGGCGCCATCGGCCACGACGAGACGTGGTGCGACGACCCGGCGCGACTGGAATCTGTCTCGTGTCGGTCTAGGCGTCGTCGAGGACTTCCGCGAATGCGATGACTACGCCTCCCGTGGCGTGCTCGAGGGTCGCGCCGACAAGGGCGCCCGCCTCTGCGGCGGCGTCGCTGGCGGCTGCGTAGTCGGCGAAGTACAGGTCCAACATTCGGTATGCCGGGGTCGCGCTGCCGTCTTCCCTAGGCCAGACCTTCGACGTCTGCAGCCGAGTCAGGCCTGGGAGCTTCCGCGCCAGCGCAAGCTGCTCGGGGTAAGCCGCCTCGAAGGCGGCCGGGTCGGTGGGGTTGGAATAGACGAAGCTGATCTTGGTCGGCTTGCCCTGCCCAGCTTCACCGGCGCTCGATGTCATGGGTCCTGTTTCCTTTCCGGTCGATTTACGGATGTCCGGCGCGATACGGTTGACGCAAGCGAGCGGACCCAGACCTGGACGAGAATGTCGGGCGAACTTACGATGGCGCAGCTGCTTCGCCAGCGGAGAACTTGACACCTGACAGAGCGCCCCAACCTGGTCGCAAGCCCGTCCGATTGGTCACCCCACTCACTGTTCGTCGAGCGTAGTCCGAGGAATGCGTACAGACAATGACCACTCCGCCGGAACATCTTGCTGATCGTCCAGCGGCGCCAGCCGATTTGCTCCGAGCGCCGCGAGACTTTGCCGATCCTCCGGCGCTTGAGGACGCCGCGCTCGGCCTCGACGTCTATGGCCAGCCGCACGACTTGCTCTCGGAGCTGCTCCGGAGCGTCCGTCTGAGCGGAGAACGAATCGTCGCGTACGCCCCGCTGCGGACCTTTTCGATCGGCTTCGCCGATATCGGCACCCTGCACATCATCGAAGAGGGCGAACTCGTGCTTCGGATCGACGGCGACGCGCACGTCGAGCGCGTGAGTCGCGGCGATGTCATCCTGCTCCCGCGCGGCGACCCGCACCACATCAGCGACGCAGGTAAGCGCGCGCACGCGACCCTGCGCGCCGGCGCATCCGAGCACGACGCGCCCGCACCCGAGCCGGCGCGTTGGCTCTGCGGAACGTTCACGATCGGCGACCCGCAGGCGAGCCACCTGCTCGCGAGCCTCCCGGCGGTGATCCTCCTGCGCGGCTCCCCCGGCCCAGCGCTGGAAGGGCTCGAAGTGGCCCGTAGGATGCTCTTATTCGAGATGCAATCGCCCTCTCAAGGATCGGCGGTGATGGTCGCCCGCATCCTCGATCTGCTCTTCATCCAGATTCTGCGCGCCTGGGCCGCTGGCACGGACGCCGAACCGAACTGGCTGGCCGGTGCGCTCGACCCGCAGATCGGTCTGGCCTTGAGCGCTATCCATCGAGACCCCGGCCACGACTGGACAGTTGAGGAGCTGGCTCGAGCGTGCAGCCTTTCCCGGTCGGCGTTCGCGGCGCGATTCATCGCTCGCGTCGGGAAGCCGCCCGCCACCTATCTCGCGCACGTACGCCTAGACGCCGCCACCGACCTGCTCCGCGACACCTCCATTCCCGTCACGCTCATCGCGGAGAACGTCGGCTACGCGTCGGAGGCGGCATTCAGCCGCGCGTTCAAGCGCCGCTACGGCACGCCACCGGCTCGCTGGCGAGGGGACATCCGCGCGAAACACTCGTGAGCCGCCCGCGCGCCGCGAGGTCGCTCCGCTCAGCCGCAGACAGTGCCGACTTCATCTGGCGGTGGGAGACTTGGAGCGCGGCCGCCCGATGCGGGCCGTTCGAGCCGGTAGCGCGTAGGATCGTTCGCTGAAATGACGGCAGACGACCAACGCGTCGGGCGGGACGGCCAGTGGGCGCGCAAGCACTACAGACAGGTGATCTTCGTGCGCGCCCTACTCGCGCCGTGGATCCTCTTCGTCACCGTGTTCCTGTGTGTGAAGGGCTACTGGTGGGGACTCGTCTTCCTTCCGTTTCTAGCCCTCGACCTCTGGCTTCTACGTAGCCTCGTTCTGTACGCACGCACACAAGACCGGTGACTTGGCCGCGGCACCAAGTAGTCGACGTGGCGAGCCCGCGTGATTCGAGGGCCGTGGCCGCCGTCGGATCCCCAGTTTGCTCAGAAGCAGGTGCGGCGGTCGACGGACCTGCCTCGGCGGGCGCTCGTGTCCTGTCTCGCGCGGCGGGCGCACGCTGAAGAGCGGCGCCACCTCGTGCGCCGCACGCACATGGGCGCAAGGCCGACTATGACGAGGGTGAGGCCGCTCAGCGCGAGCAACTCCGGGTAGTCGCCGTAGCCGTGGAAGCGGAACACGACGTAGTGTGTGCCCGTGGGGGCGTCGACCGCGACGAGCGCCGGCGCGACCATCCGGGTCGGTCGCCGCAGGCCGGACGGCCAACGCGGGACCCAGGCTTCGATCAGCCGAGCGCACCCGGCCGCCAGCCACGCCGCCCCGCGACCGGCGAGCAGCAGGGAGGCGAGCTGCACACCCATCATGAAGCGGCGGAAGAAGAGGTCAGCGCTGCCCGGGACCAGATCGACGAGCGACCCGAACGTCGTGCGACCGAGGCGAGCAATAGACAGTCCGAACCCGAGCGCCGCGAACACGGTCACGACGGGCAGCCGGCCGTGGTCGAGCAGCTGCCCCGAGACCAGCCAATCGAGCACCTGACGCGTGCCATAGCCGTTGACGAGTTCGCTGCCCTGCAGCGGCTCGTTGACAGCCGCCCACGTGCGCTGCTGTAGAGCGGGACGATCACCCACGCGGACGCGAGCAGCGAGCCGCCGAGAAGCACCGCGGCTCGCCGCATCCGGGCGTGCAGCGGCCGGCCGGCGATCAACGACCAGACGAGCAGCACGAAGAGCGCCAGGTAACCGGTCTCGAAGTGCAGCGCGACGGTCAGCGCCGTGAACAGAACCGCTTTGAAGTAGCCGCGCCCGTCGCGGATCGCTCGCCAGCTCAACCCCCACGCCACCGGCAACGTCCACATCGCCCACAGCTGCGTCCAGACGCCGAACCCCGTCCAGACGTAGGCTTGCTGCTCATAGCCGACCCCCGTGGCGCTCACCAAGAACGGGGACATTGCGGCCGATGCGGCCGCCGCCGGCCTGCCCGCGCCGAACCCACGGGCCGACAGGCACACGCTGATCGGCCACAGCGACAGCAGCAGGTACAGCGACCAGCCAGACGCCACGGTAGCCCCGATCAGCAGACCCAACGCGCCGGTCAGGAGCGCCGGCAGGCTCTGGTAGTGAAGGAACTGCGGCGACCCCTGACCGAGAAACGGAAACCAGCTGGACAGCAGCAGATGTCCGGCGCGCAGCTGCACGGTCGCGAACCGCACCATCTGCTCATGCAGCGAGCTGTCGTTCAGGTACGCGACCCTGAGCGTGAGCGCCCGCAGACTGACGAGGTTCTACCCGACCGCGGCGCCAACGAGCAGCCACGCCACCACGCAGTGGTCCGGCCCCCGCCATCACCCGGGGGCCAGACCGCCAACCGCGCCGTCGCCGACGCCCCCGCCGGACGGGCGTCGACGGCCGTCATCGGATCAACCGGAGCCAGTGTGCCGGTATTCCCCGAGTCGCTGTCACTCGTGAAGACGCAGCGGTCCAGGTGGAAGGTGCCTTCGCCGGTGTTGCCGGCACTCTGGCCCGGGCCGATGACCTCCGTGCCGTTTGTGCCCACTAGAACCTCAGCGACGGCCCAGAAAGGTTGGCACCGGGCGCCGGCGTGCAGTTCACTGGGCCACTGACGGCTGCCGAGCCGGTCGCCATGTAGATCGTGACCCGCTCGTGGATCCCCATTGCGGGAGCTTGGCGTTCGCCTGGGGAAGCGCCGAGTTCTCGTTGATCTGCACGGTCACCGAGCCATCTCCGTTCCTTGTGATGGCGTACGCCGGCGGCGTCCCCGCGATGCTCAGGGCGAGCAAGACCGCCGCGCCGACGCCCGTCAGCCCGAGCGAAGCGCTCGCGGCTGGGCGGGAGAGCGTCGAGCTGAGGCTCCAGCGCAAGACGGGGGGAGAGGCGCCCCTCGACTTCGGTGAATCCATCCTCGGCGGCGAGGTCGAGCGGCAGACCGAGTCGCTCGCGGGCGCGCGTCTCGATCCGATCCCGCCTCGTCGGGACAGCCACGGATCTCGAGTCCGTCCTCGGGGTAGCTCACCTCGAGACGCCATCTGAACTCGGGTGCAGCAGCGGCACGCTCGGCGACCAGCCGCTGCGCAGGATCGCGATCAGCGACGGAGGCGTGATCACCGTGGCGCGACCATTACTCGGCCGGCGGTGGCAATCGCGATAGCCGCCCGCCGACCAGGTCAGCAGCCGACGCGATAGGACGAGATGTGGCGCGCCCGCTTCGAGCACGAACGCGCCATCGGGGAGCTCGCTGTACGGCGCCTCGTAAAGCAGACGGTCTCGATTCCCGAGATCGAGCCGCTCCCCGTGGAGCTGCGCGTCGATCGCGTCCGCTCCGATCTGGCCCGGGTGCAACTCCAACCAGAGATCGCTGAATCGGTTGTAGTCACTCCTCCGGCACTCCGCGCACGGCCGGTGACCCGCCGCCAGCGCCGTTGCCTCGTCGAGAAAGAACAGCTCGGTGAACCGGCCGGGCGCCATCAGCGGCGAGCGCCGCCGGCCGCGAAAGCAAAGGCGACACGCGATCCACCGCTTGGTGGCGTAGCCCCGGTGGATCTCGCCTTTCTCATTGTGCAGGCACCCGCGGTTGCCATAGACGAGCCCTCGTTCCGGGGTGGCGATCAGCTCGCCCAACGGGGTGACGCGATTCCGTAACGGCACGGATCCAGCCTAAGGAACCGACTGGGCGTGCAGCTCCAGGCGCCAGTCGTTGTTGGCGAGCTCGATCGCCTGCGCGGTCACCGCCACCGCGATGCCGCGCCCCTGGAACTCCGGCACGACCATCCAGCCGACCTCGTAGATCCTCTCCTCGCGCCACTCCTTCGTCCAGAAGCCGACCGAGCCCACGCTGGCGCCGCCCGCCCCTCGACGATCTTGAACATGCGATCACTGCCCTCCAAACGCTCCTAGCGGCCCTGACGCTCACGCAGCTTCTCCGGGCTCTCGGGGCCGCCCAGGTGCTCAGTCATGCGCGGGTCGCCCAACCGCCGCTCGAGCAGTGGCAGGTCGCCGGGACCCCAGGGCTCGAGGCTCACCGTCGCACTCACTCCACGCAGCCTAGAGACGGTCTCCGTTCGGGGATCCCTAAACGCCCCACCGCCCACGTCGAGAATGCGCTCGTCGCGGAGGAGCCGCACTCAGCCCGAGGAGATCGCGCGTTTGAAGGAGCCCTAAGTGTCCCGCACGATCGCGGGACACGAATAGCGATCAGCGTGTACGGACCGCGCGGATGGCCGCACGGCACGTTCCGGTCAAACGCCGCGTTCATAAGACTGGGGTCGTGGAGCACGATCAGCAGGCTCAGGCACCGAAGCGGGAACGCGGACTCCGGCGCGGCAGCGGCCGGGCCGGTGGCGCGGAGGTAGGTGGGGTAGAGGACGGTGTTCGGGGGGACCGTGGTCGGGAGTAGTCTGGTCGCTCCACCACGGCCGGTGAGCGAGACGTCTGCCACGAGCGCACCGGCTGCCACCGTCGCCGCGGCCAGCCACCCGGTCGCCATCCGGTTCCGCGCCGGCACGATTCGCTCCCGCAGGGTGTGACCGCGCGGACCCGGAACGACGGTGATGTCCGTATGCGCGCCGAGATCGCCGACCGGCCGCCGATGATCATCGGGCCGCGCGAGCGCCATAACGAGCAGTATGGCGCGCAAGACGCTCGGGAATGGCTGCCTGAGGAAGCAGACGCCTACCTACCTCATCCATCTCGAGCGGGTCGGGCTCCGACCCGCGGTCATTTAGCCCGGTGCGCGCCGCGTGTTGCCGATTATGCCGACCACTGGCGAGTGCTGCGCCAGCCGGACAACGTGCGGATCGCCTGATGGCGCCTACGTGGCCTGAGGCAGCTCCTGGGCCATCTCACCGAAGAGCGCCATCTGCTCTCCTAGTGCATCGCCGCTGTAGGCGCCCACCAAGCCCAGGTTGTCGATCACCGATCCCGCCCGTACCAGCAGCCGCTGGAATTCGGCGCTCGACCTGACAGCGTCGAGCGACGATCGCTCACCGTGAATTAAGAAGAACCCACCGAGATCGCCGCCGTGAGGATCCAGAAGATACGCCTCGAACCTCTCGATTTGTCCCTCTTCCTGGAGCTTGCCGTAGTAGCTGACAGCCTCCTGGAAGACCTGAAGCGCAAACTGCTCGCGCCCCCGCACAACTTGACCCCAGCCAACGAATAGTGCCTCTCCAACCATTGCGTTTACCCCCTTGATGTTTGCCGAGCAACTAGTCACGTTCAGCCCGACGATCGAAAACAGCAATGTCAACACGGTGCAGTACATCGCCACCGACGGGCGGTCGTTCACAGACATGCAGCAGCGCGACATGACCTACACGGTCAGCTCGCCCGACCGCAGCGGAATGGTCTGCCAGGTGACAGGCCGCGATCAGAACACGGCTTTGCCCTCGTCACGGACTACCTTACGGATCCCGCCCGCGACAGCGTGGTCATGCACACGACGCTCGAGCCGCTCGATGGCACCGCAAGCGCGGCCGTCCATCGCCTGAAGGTATACGTCCGCTACGACCCGCAGATCGACAACACCGGCGGGGGCGGACAGACCGTCGCGCTCCCCAATATCGCGGTCATCGATCCTCGGCGAATCGCATCGTGCACTGCGGCGCCGGAGCCGCGGTCATCGTTCGTCGCGGAAAGTACGCCCGACCAGCACCACGCTGCTCGCCACCAGCCAGGCGAACAGCGCCACGGCGCCGAGCAGCAGCAGCCCGTACGTCGCGGAGCTGTTGTTCGTCGGCCCGAGCAACGCCGTGAGAGTCGCGAACCCTAGGAAGGCGGCGACCATGCTCAACCACGACAGCCACCCGGGGAGCGTCCGCTGGTGCCGGATCGTCGCCGCAAACGCGGCCGCGGTCAGCGCCAGCGGCGCCCCGATCGCCGGCCCGCCCGCGAGGTACGAGAGCACCACTAATCCGTGAGCCAGCGCGGGATCGCCGGCCACCGAGCGCTCCGCGAGCACCCGGTAGGTGAGCGCTGACAGCGCCAGGAACGCCGCGCCAATGACCCCGCCGGCGAGCGCGAGCGCGGCCGCGCGAGCGCTCGCCGGTCGCAGCCTCGCGCCGAGATATGAAGCGAACACCGCGAGCGCAAGCGCCGCGAGGAAATGGAAAAAACTCAGCGCGCGCACCTCGGTGACGTTGCGCACGAAATACCGGCGCAGCTGGAACGAACTCGCGTTGAGCGCCGGGTAGTTCGTCGTCCCGAGCAGATCACCAAAGATCAGCCCGCAACCGAAGAGCACCACGCTGAGAGCTCCGGTGGCCGCCCACGCCGCCTCGATGCGACGATGCGACGCCCACCGGGTCATGCCGCTACTCACGACCCCATTGCACCAGCTCGAGCGGCAGCAGCTGACGGACAGTTTGGATCACGCGCACGCGGGAGCCACGCTCGTGGGATGAGATCCGCGCCTCGGTACGGTCACACCGAGAAAGATCATCGCGAGAGATTGTGCGGGCTGCCCGCGGGTCAGCTCCGCGCAACACCTTCCTCGAGGTCAGAGCGCAACCCCGAGAATGGCTGGCGCCGGTGCTTCACGAGGACGAGAGCAATGCCGTTTCAAGATCGGCGAGACATCGGCGAGACGGTTGTCCACCTCCTCGGGGTAACAGCCGCGCTCAATCTCCTCGGTCCCGGCGCGATCGCGGCGCCATCGGGCCGGGCACCGCGGACACGGCGTAAGTCGCGCGACGGTCGCGATGGCGACGTGGCACAGATTGGCAGCCGAGTCGCGACCAGATACCGTGGCAGCTATGCAGTCGGATGCCTGGATCGGTCTTCCGGTCGCTGACCAAGACCGGGGGCTCTAAGCCCCGGTGGCTCAAGGCTGATGCGCGTCGACAGATGGCTGTGGACGGCGCGGTTTTTCAAGACGCGCGGGCTGGCGGCGGCCGCGGTTACAGGCGGCCGTGTGCACGTTAACGGCTTCTCGGTGAAACCCAGCCGCGAGCTGCGGCCGGGCGACAGGCTCGAGATCTCGATTGGGTCCGTGCGGAGGACGGTGATCGTGCGCGGCAGCGCCGACCGTCGTGTGTCACCCGCAGCCGCGGCGGACCTATACGAGGAGACCGAGGAGAGCATCACGGAGCGCGAGCGCCAAACGGACCTGCGCCGTCTCGCGGGCCCAATCAACCTCGGGGGGCGTCCGACCAAGCGCGACCGACGCCGCTATGACGCCAGCCGACGACAGCAATCCGGCTGAGACATCGAGATCTGAGGCTGAACACGCGGCGATGAGCCCGGGCTCACGTACCGTCCGCTTTGATCGCCCTCGGCACAAGGGCTTGCGGCTCGGAGCCGATACGACGTTGGCACCATGGGCACGAGCTTCATCAGCATCAAGGACGTGGCCATCGCTCAGTTCGAGTTCCGAGTCCAGGACTGGGCCGACCGCTCCCGGCGCGCGCGGGAGCTGGCCCTCAGCATCAACGGTTACGAGGTCTCGCCTCGTCCGTCCGGGTACAGCTGCCACCGCCCTCAATGGGTCTGGGTGGAGGCCGACGCGGCGGGACGAAAGGTCCCTTGGAGCGAGTTCCGCCTGATCGTCCCGACCGATGCGCTGACCCCGATCGCGCTACATGTCGCCAAGGCGTCGAGCTGACCGGCTGCCGCCGGCCCTTGGACTCGACCGACCCAAAGTTGCCCTGTAACTTGGTACCGCGTGTCCGGACTAATTTCCGCGCGAGCAATGGCGTGCCCGGCCATGTGGCTGGCGGCGGGTAACTACTGCCGCTAAGTGATGACGCCTCCAGAGCGCGTGCTTTGGTCGGCTTCCCGGGTCATGGGCTTGCGGGAGTCTGCTCAACGATCGGCTGGCCGGCAGCCGCGGCCAGGCTGTGGATCGACCCGATCGAGCCGTTTGCGTCCTCGATCTGCGAGGCGTTGACCTGCCCGCCCTTCAGGCCAGAGCCCAGCCCGTTGATCTTGTTCTGCAGCGCGGTAATCGGCGCGACTAGGTGCGACAGGGTCGGGTCCGCTTGCGCATCAGCGAGCGCGAGCTTGAGCTCGTGGTAGGTGAAGGCAGCGGCCAGCGCGGCCTTTATGGTGGCCACCTTATGACTCAACGGGTGTGTAAGCTCGCCCGCCTTGAGCGGCTTGTAGATCCAGCGGTGGAACGCGCCGAACGCGAGCCCGGCGTGGAGCACGAACTTGGTCTTCGCCAGATGCGTGGTAGTCGTGCTCGAGCTAGCCGCCGCGGAGGTAGCCGTGGCGGTGGCCGCGCGCGACGCACTGGAACTGGTCGAAGACGAACCGCAGGCCGAGGCCGTGAGCATCAGCGCGAGCGCAACCAAGACGACGGCGCCGAGCCGCCGCCACCGACCGGTCCACCGCGCGCTCCCCGTGTCGATCATGATGCGTGAGCTGGGTCGCTGCCACCGACTTCGGGTCCCGCCGCACCGGACTCCGGCGGTGACCCGTAGTCCTGCATGGTGGCGACGTTCGCCGCGGCCGCGCCCGCGTCCGCCTGGCACCGGCACCGGCACGGACTCGCGGGCCGGCAGCGTGCCGGAGCCCGGGCCACCATCGGTCGGCGCGGCCGGCGGATCTCCCCCGCTCTGCTCAGCCAGCTCCGGCGTCCCGGGTCTGCCGACAAGATTCCTGGGCCTGTGGGTTAGCTGCTTGAGGTCCACGGAGGCCTCCTCCCATATGAGATTGCGCGGGCGCCGCTCGTAGGCGAACCGTGCGGCGCGAAGTCCGCCCGAGTCGAGTCCGGAACCGGCCGCGGCAACGACTGCCGGCAATCTGCCGCTGACGAAGCCTGCGAGGCGTAGGTCTTCGAGCGTCGCCACCCGCGACCGCCTCGGACCGACCGGCTGAGGGTAAATCCACGCATGCGCTGCCCCAAACGGGGTTAATGTGACAGCCAAGTACCCGTCATGGAAGCCCCGTCGTTGGTTTCTAACCCGAGTAGTCGAGCTGGTGCGCCATCTCCACAAACCTCCGCATCCGTCCCGTCGCGCACACAGACGCACTCTTCATCATTTCAGATTGCCAAGTTTCATCATCTCGAGAGAGGAAAGGGCGATCAGTCGCCAGCGCGTCGCTGAGGGCGTTAGGGCGGCCGCCGGCGAAACTGGTCACCGAGACAAGCGTTTGCCGAGGTCTGCACCGGCGTCCCGGTCCCGCTCTTCGTCTCGCGTGTCAGCCGGTTCTGCCCCGCTGGGTGACAGCGCGCTCTCGTCGGTGAATGCGAGCCTCAGGGTTCCCTGACAACCAGGGCACTGGCGGGTGTGGGCGCGGACCGCCTCCACCCGAAACCAAGTGCCTATCCATCCAGCGTCGAATCAGCGGGTCGCGCGGTCCGCGGCGGCGTCACGGCGGAGTTTTTGGACTGTGGCGTCTGTCAGCGAGATGAGGTCGTCGGGTGCGAGTTCGATTTCAAGCCCACGGCGCCCGGCGCTGACAAAGACCGTGTCCAGGTGCGTTGCGCTGTCGTCGAGGTAGGTCGGGAGCAGGCGGCGCTGACCGAGCGGGCTGATCCCACCGGCGGCCGGTCACGCGCTCGGCGCGTTCGACCGGCGCTAAGGCGGCGTGCTTTCCCAGCGAGCGCAAATCGAGCGTCGCGTCCGACGGGACGATGCAGACTGCGAAACCGTCGCGAACTGTGACCACGAGTGTCTTGAAGACGCGAGCGGGGTCGATTCCTAGCGCGGCGGCCGCCTCGAGGGCATACGACTCGGTGCCGGGATCGTGCTCGTATTCGTGCACGACGAAGCTCACGCCGGCTCGGATTGCGGCGCGGGTCGCTGGTGTTTCCTTGGCGGCCATCGCTTCGTCGCGGGTCAGGCGTCCGGTCTCGCGCCGGTCATTCTGCCGCGGCCTGCTGCCGACGGCCAGGAAGAGCTCCGCGACGCGATTGGGGCTCGTACCCCCGACGGGTATCGTGGCGTGGGATGCGGGAACCGGCACGCTTGGATGGTCTAGGGTGGCATCTAGAGGACCGCTACGGGATCGAGGTGACGGGCATCACTCCTCTGGACATCGGTGTGGTCAGGGTCGATCGCGGGGACGGTCAGCGGTGGGTGGCACGGGTGTTCGGGGCCGAGCGGCCCCTCGTGACGGTGCGGGAGGACGCTGCGATCCTTCGGGGACTCGAACGAGCGGGCTTTCCGGCCGAGCGCTGCGCGCACCCGGAACCGGTGTCGGAGTTCCTCGGCCAGAGCGTGCTTGTGACCACCTTTCTTGAGGACCATGGGCCGTTACGACCCGGCCGGCCAGCGGGGATACTCGGTGCGCTACTGGGGCGCCTGCACGCCCACCCGGTGCCGGACATACGCGAGGGAGGGGCCTGGCATCACCTCTCGTCCGCCGGCGGACCCCGCGAGGAGATCGCGGCCGCGGCCCAGCTGCTCGACGATCACCTGCCCCGAGTCGGGGTGCGCGAGCTGGCGCTGCTCGATCGACTCCGGGACGAGGTTGCGCGGACGGATGACTGCCACGATCTGCCACACGCGTTCGTGCACCCGGACTTTGCCCCGGCCAACGCTATCTCCACTGCCGACGGCAAGCTGGCAATCGTCGACTGGACCGGCGCCGGCCGCGGACCGCGGCTATGGTCGATCGGCTTCCTGCTGTGGGCCGCCGGGGCTCGGGATCTTCGGCTGGTCGATCTTGTCGTGTCGCGTTATCGACGCTCGGCCGAGCTTGAGCCGGCCGAGCTTGATCGGCTGGCGGGGGCGATCCGGGGCCGGCCGGTCATGCTCGAGATCTGGTCGGTATGTGCGGGCCGGCGCGAGCTCGCGGTTGCCGTCGATCGGGTCGAGCGCGCTGGTGAGCTCGCGAAGTCGATCGCCGTCTGTGCACAGCGGGCATTCGCGACCCCAATCTACGGCTGAACGTCGCCCTGGACCTCCGGCTCAGGCGTTGTGCAGGAGCTTCCGAAGCAGTCGGTTGAGCTCGTCTCGTTGCTTCTCGCCGCCGAGGGTTTGGTCGAGCTGGCCGTCGATCTCCGCGATGGAGTCGCGGGCCTCGCGCGCGGTGGCGTGCCCGTGGGTCGTGGGCTGAAGCGCGTACGAGCGTCGGTCGGCCGGGTCGCGCCGACGCTCGACAAGCCCGGCCGCTTCGAGACGGTCGACGGTTTGCACGATCGCGGGGCCGGTCAGCCCGAGCTGGTCCGCGATCGGCTCGGTCGCCGCGGCGGTCTCATCGGGTGCCGGTGAGCCGATCGCCGCGTGGGCGGTGATGGGCGCGGGCGCCGCGCTGGTGATGCCCGCCACCCTCTCGATCCTCTCGGGCGTATTTCCCAACCCGGTCGAGCGCGCGAAGGCGATCGGCATCTGGTCGGCGGTCAGCGGCCTGGGGATCGCCATCGGACCGACGCTCGGCGGGCTGCTGGTCGAGCACTTCGCGTGGAGCTCGATGTTCCTGGTCAACCTGCCGGTGATCGCGATCGCGCTGATCGCGGGGCGCTGACCCAGGTCTACCAGTTCGTGATCGGCCTGTCGCCGCTGCAGGCCGGGCTCAGGGCGCTGCCGCCCGCGCTGATGGTCGCGGTCGTCTCGCCGCTCGGCGCCCGCGTCGCTCAGAAGAGCGGGCCCCGGGCCCCGATCGCCGCGGGGCTGGCGCTCGCGACCGGCGGCCTGATCTGTATGCGGCTGCGACCGCGGACTCCGGCTACTTGCACTACATGCTCGCGATGAGCGTGATCGGCACCGGCATCGGTCTCGCGATGGCCCCGGCGACCCAGTCGATCATGAGCTCGCTGCCGCCCGCCAGGGCAGGCGTCGGCTCGGCGATCAACGACACGACCCGCAACCTCGGCAGCGTCCTCGGCGTCGCCATGATCGGAAGCATCGTCACCTCCGCCTACAAGACGGCGCTCGCACCCGCCCACATCTCCGTCGACGTCATGCAGGCGGCTCGCCAGTCGGTCGGCGCGGCCACCGAAATCGCACGCCGGCTTCCCGGACCGCTCGGACACGAACTGGGATCCGTGGCACACCACGCGTTGGTGTACGCCGCCGACCGCGGCCTGCTCGCCGCGGTGGCCGTGACCCTCGCCGGTGTGATCATCGCCGCCCGCACCCTGCCCGGTCCGGCCCCGGCCACCCTGCCTGGGCTGGACGGCCAGGCCGCTCACGCAAGCGCATGACGACCACCACTACCCTGAAGTTCAACGGCACTGGGAGCACACCGACGCGATGGCGGAGCGCAAGCCACCTGGGCTTGGCTGGGAGACATGGATCGATAGGCAGATCCGCGAGGCGACCGAACGCGGCGAGTTCGACGATCTGCCCGGCGCCGGCAAGCCGATCCCGGACCTAGACAAGCCGTTCGACGAGCTGTGGTGGGTCAAGCGCAAACTGGCAAGCGAGGGCCTGACCTACCAGCCTCCGTCGCTGGCTTTGCGCAAGGACGCGCACGACGCGCTCGAAGCAGCCTCGCGGGCCCGCTCAGAGGCCGAGGTGAGGCGGATCATCGAGAGCATCAACGAACGGATCCGCGAGGCCAACAGGAAGGGGATCGCCGGGCCGTCGCTCATGCTCTGGCCCTTCGACGTTGAACGAGTCGTCGGGGAGTGGCGCAGGCAGCGCCATCGGGACGAACGAGATCCAGAGCCCGGTCCCTAGCCGGCACCTGGCGAGGCCCTTTCAGAAACAACGGTAGGTGGACAGGTGTCGGGGCTCGACCCGCGGTCATCAAGCCTCGCATGAAGGGCCCCGACATTGAGAGGGTGAGCCAGATCCGCGCCCGACTACCTGTCGTCGGCGTGTTGGCGCGTGGCGCGCTGATCCCCGCGCTGCTGCTGGCCGTGACGGGGATGCACATGGTGATGTTCGGTCCGGTCGTCCACCTCGCCGTGGTGGGCGCTGCCGGTTCGCTCGCGTTGACGGCCTCGGTCGCGATGTCCGTCATCGCCGCCCGCCGGAACGACGGGCGTGCGGTGTGGATCGGCATGGCGTTTTCGGCCGTTGCCACCCTACTTGTCATCCATGGCCTGGCTACTCCCGGGATCATCCTGCCCGCCAACGGTCTTGTGCAGGTTGCCGGCGCCCTCAATCTGCCAGTCTGCGGCGCGATCCTCGCCGCCTCGGGCCTGCCGCTGCTGCGTCGTCCGCGCCGGGTCAAGCTGCTGCTCGGCGTCCAGCTCGCGGTGGTGACCGCTCTGGCGACTGCCGGTGCGCTGGCGATCGTCTTCGCCCGAGACATTCCGGTGGTGCCGAACCCATCGACGGTCACCGCCAACGCGATCTTCGTCGCGGGCGCGATCCCGCTCGTGCTGCTCGCCTGGCGCGCGGCCCGGACCTACCTGCTGACCCGTCGCCTCTCTGACCTAATCGTGGCCGAAGGCGTCGTCTGGCTGATCGGCGCCCAGTACGGGCTCCTCAATTTCACGATGGCCGATGGCGCCTGGTGGACGGCCCACCTGCTCGAGGTCGCCGGCATCGGGATGGTCGGCATCCCGGCCGCACTCGACCTCCGGCACGCCGTGGCTTCTCGACCGCTCGTCGGGGACCTCCGCGCCGGCGAGTTGGTGGAGCACGAGGAGGCGTTCCTGGGCGGGCGAGTCCGCGCCATCCTCGTCCGGCTGGGCGAAAAGGACCCGTCGACGGAAGGACACACGCGCCGCGTCGCCACGCTGGCGGTGGCGATCGGAGAGCATCTTGGGCTCCCGGAGGGCCGTCTCCGACAGCTGGCGCTCGGTGGCCTGCTCCACGACGTCGGCAAGTTGTCGGTGCCGAATGCGATTCTCAACAAGCCGGGACGGCTGACCGATGAGGAGTTCGCCGTGATCCGGCGTCACCCGGCCGCCGGTCGGGAGCTCCTGAGCGAGCTCGGCGGGTTCCCGCAGCTCGTGCTCGACCTCGTGGAGAGCCACCACGAGCGGCTCGATGGCTGTGGCTATCCCAACCGCGTCCCCGCCGGCGAACTCGATCTCGCGATCCGCGTCCTCACCGTCGCCGACGTTTACGACGCCTTGACCGCCGACCGTGTCTACCGCGAGGCCTGGCCCGCCGATCGCGCGCTCGCGCTGCTCGAGGACGAGGCCGGGAGTGCCTTCGATCCGGTTTGCGTTGCGGCGTTGCGCGAGCTCGTCGGGCTCGAGGTGCCCGAGCTCCCTCGTGCGGTGCCGCTGCGCGAACACGGCGAGGCCCCCGTCCGCGGCCTGGCGACCGCGGCACTCGGCGAAGCAGCCGCCTAACTGCTGTTGTTTCGAACGGGTCGTGGCAGGCGAAACGCCGCCTCACGGCACCGGTCGCGACCTTCCGGTTAGCCTGCCACAGTCATCCGCTGAGCCCATGCAATTCGCGATCTCAATCCCGCAGTACGCCCGCGACAGCCGCTTCGACGAAGACGCCTTCCGCGCACATCTACACCGCGTCGAGGAGCTTGGGCTGTTCGAGAGCGCCTGGGTCCAGGAGCAGGTGATCGGCGCCGCCGGCAGCCTTGCGCCGCTCCAGACGCTGACATACGCGGCGGCGTGCACCGATCAGCTTCGGTTGGGGTGTGCCGTATTCATCCTTCCGCTGCACAACCCCCTGCACCTGGCCAAGGCGATCAGTTCGCTGGATTGCCTCAGCCACGGTCGCCTCGAGGTAGGGGTCGCGACCGGCGGCCGGGCGCGACCGTTCGCCGCCTTCGGTGTCGATGCGGACCGGCCGGTGGCCCGCTTCAACGAGGCGCTGGCGCTGATGAAGGCGTGCTGGACTGAGCGTCAGATCGACTTCGATGGGGAGTGGTGGAAGCTCCAGGGCGCCTCGATGGAGCCCAAGCCGGTGCAGAAGCCGTACCCGCCGGTGTGGTTCGGTGGCAGCGCGCCCGCGGGGATGCGCCGCGCGGTCCGCCACGGAGACGGATTCATGGGCGCCGGCTCCCAGACGCCGGCCCAGTTCGCCGAACAGGTCAAGGTGGTGAGGGACGAGCTGAGCGCGCGGGGGCGCGATCCGGAGGCCTTTCGGATCGGCAAGCGCGTCTACATCCACGTCGATGACGATGCGCAGCGCGGGCGCCGGCGACTCGAGGACGCGCTCACTGAACACTACGGCCGGGGCGGCTGGTCCGAACACATCTTCGCGGGCCCCGCCGAGGCGTGCACCGCCCGCCTCCGTGCGGTGGCGGACGCCGGCGCGGAGCTGATTCTGCTCAACCCGATGCTCGACGACGCCGGGCAGCTCGAGCGGCTTGCCGCCGAGGTGATTCCGGCGCTCAGCTGAGCTCGGCGGCGCGGCGGTTGTGGGCCGCCGACTTCGGGTGGTTGGGCTTGGCGCCCTCGGTTGGCTTGAAGGGCGTCGGGATGAGTTCGACGGGCCCTGGACGCCGAGCGCGATCAGGAAGCGGGCGAACAAAACCCCGCCCGGGTGATCTGTGCACGGCGCGGCGTAAGCTGTCTGTGGGTTCCGGGGGTTCGACGTTGCGTCCAGCGATCATTTCACACGGCACCTTTTTTCGGTCCTCCGGACCGGGTGGGCGTCTTGTCGCGACAGTGGTTCTGTGCGCCGCGCTTGGCCTGCCGGCCGCTGCCTGCTCGGGCGGCGAGGCGCGCGCGGTCGGCCACGATCATGGTTATACGAAGGTTGGCGAGCAATCAGGCGCCGCGACAAGCTTGACGCGCATATCGATCACGCCGGCGGGGGGCACGGATACCTCCCCGAACCGGGGAATCACTGTAAGTGTGGTGGGGGGCAGGATCAGCAAGGTGATCGTGGACACCGGAGGCGACCGGGTGACCGGGATGCTCAGCCGAACCGGGACGACGTGGCGCAGCAACTGGGCCCTCGACGTCTCGCAGCACTACACGGTGACCGCGACAGCCATCGGAGCCTCCGGCAAGCCGGTCACCAGCACGAGTTCGTTTCGGACGTTCACGCCTAAGGCGACGTTCACGGCCGAGATCGTCGAGGGATATCACCAGACATACGGCGTCGGAATGCCGATCATCCTGTACTTCGACCGGCCGATCAGCGACCGGGCGGCGGTGGAGCGGGCCCTGCAGATCCAGACCTCCAAGCCCATCGTCGGCGCGTGGTACTGGGACGGTCCGTGTCGCCTCGCGCCGCTGTGCCTGTACTTCCGTCCGCAGCGCTACTGGCCGGCGCACACGCAGGTGACGTTCACCGGGCACCTGGACGGCGTGCAGGCGGCGCCGGGAGTCTGGGGGCACCACACGCTGACCCAGACGTTCACGATCGGATCCCCGCTGACGGTGGTGGCCAGCACCGCAACCCACTACATGAACGTCTACCGCAACGGAAAGCTGTTCGCGCACTGGCCGATCTCAAGCGGCCGGCCCGGGGACGACACCCCGAACGGAACCTACCTGACGATCGAGAAGGCCAACCCCGTCGACATGATCGGCCCCGGTTACAGCCTCGAGGTGCCGTGGTCGGTCAGGTTCACCTTCAGCGGTGACTACCTGCACGACGCCTACTGGTCAGTCGGAGAGCAGGGCTTCACCAACGTCAGTCACGGCTGCGTGAACATGTCCCCAGCAGACGCCGAGATCTATTACAAGATGGCCGTGCCCGGCGACCCGGTGAAGATCATCGGCAGCCCCCGCGCCGGCACCTGGGACAACGGCTGGACGATGTGGTTCTTGTCCTGGAACCAGTGGCTGCGCGGCAGTGCGCTGCGCCAAGCGGTGCTGGCCGGTCCCCGCGGAAGCACATTCGTCCGCCCCGACCTACTCCGCCACCAGGCCAACCCCGCTCCGAGCGCCCGCTCACACGGCCTGGCAGCGTCGTGAACTGTCGCGGCAGGCGGTGGCATAGAAGAAGCGCCGTCCAATCGTTCGGATGTCCGCTCTCCATCCCAGAGCGGCGAGCCTCTTGCTCAGGGTGACCGGCTCGTAGAAGGCCTTCACCGCCCGGTACCGGGCTCCCGACTGAAGCTCTCGCTCCACAGTCGGCGCCGGGGCATCGGCGATCACCCGCTCGCGCGCGGCCTCCGCGGGAAGCTCATCGATCACGAACACCCGCCCCTCCTCGTCAAGACAAGCGCCGACCAGGTCCCAGAATGCGTCGAATCGCTGCGGAGGGACGTGCGTTAGCCACGCGGAGAAGAACACCACGTCGTAGCGCGCCCGCGGTGTCCACGTGAACAGGTCGGCTTGCAGGTAACGGACGTTGTCCGCGGCGACGCGGCGACGATTCAACGCGAGCATCTCAGGTGAGGCGTCAACCGCGGTCAGCCGCGTGGCATGCCGAGCGAGCTCGAAGCTCATCGCGCGGCACAACCCGTCACGGTACTCCTGACCCCCGCGACGGCGACGCCGCTAGGAGGCGAAGTACTGTTCCACCGCGTGTGCCAGGCCAGCCGCGATCACGTGGTGGCCCTCAGAGCTCGCAGCGATCGAGCCTTCAAATGGATCGGTTTGGAACAGCCGCTCGATCAGCGCGCCGGGCATCCGGCTCGGCGTGTTGAACCACCCCGGGTCGGCCGGTCCCAGGAGTAGCAGGTGGCCGTAGGAGATTGCCGTCGAGGCCAACGAGCTGGACGCCCAGGGCCCGGCCGCCACGATCGCGCCGAACGCGATCACAAGCACCACTCCAAGTCCGACCAGGCGACGCCGAGCATGCGCTCTGGCCACACGCCTGGAGTAGGTGATTCGCTGAGATGGATCCGCGCGCCTGCCCACCGGGCGAGATGTTCGCCAGGCGCATAAGGACAGGCTTCCGCGAAGTCGACGCTTCGCCTAAGAGCCTCTCTGAAACTGAGGACGGCCCCCATCTTGTTCGAGCCTCTAAGTTTCGACCTCGCGAACCTACCCGGACGGAGGGACATGACGTTGATCGCAAAGAAGTTCGGCATCTTCGACCACATCGAGGGCATTCCGGGCACCCCCACCAGCCGGCTGTTCCAGGATCGCCTAAGCCTCATCAAGATGGCCGACCAGGCCGGGTTCGCCGGGTATCACCTGGCCGAGCACCACGGCAGCGACCTGTGCATGGCTCCGAGTCAGGAGGTCTTCATCGGCGCCGCCTCGCAGGTGACGGAGAACATCCGGTTCGGCCCGATGGTCAAGCTGCTACCCATGCACCACCCCGTCCGGATCATCGAGGACATGTGCGTGGTCGATCAGCTCACCGAGGGGCGGCTCGAGTTCGGGGTGGGACGCGGTCCGGTCCCGATCGAGCACTACTGGTACAGCCATGAGTGGTCTGAGTCCAGGGACCGCTTCACCGACGTCCTCGGGATCATCGATCGCGCGCTCGCCACGGGGGAGGTCTCGAGCGAGGACAGCCGGTTCTTCGACTTCCCGGCGATGCCGATGTCGATCAAGCCCTACCAGGACAGGATCCCGTTCTGGTATCCGGGTAGCCCTCAGACCGCGGGACGCCACGGGATGAGCCTCATGTGGCCGGGGAAGATCGACGAGGCCGCCTACGAGCTGTACCTCCAGGCATGGCACGACCACGAGGGCGAAGACATGCGATTCGACGGGCCCGAGTCCGAGCCGCGGGTCGGATACAGCATGCTGCTCGCGATCGCACCGACAGAGGACGAGGCCCAGGGCGTGGCCCGGCGGGGAATGGAGGGCCTGGTTCGCCGCACCCAAAACGCCCACCGATTCGACCACCTCAAGGTGTCAGGAGACGAGTGCTACGCGGCCCAGGGCCCGTTGCGCGCGATCCACGCCAACATGGACATCGCCATCCAGTTCGGGGCCGGCACTCCCGGTCAGATCGCAGAGCGCGTCGCGGGCCTGCTCAACGACGGCATGGCCGACTACATCTGCTTCATGATGCCGACCGGCGATATGACCTTCGACGAGGCCAAGCGGACGCTCGAGCTGTTCATCACCGAGGTCCAGCCACAGCTCGAGCCGACGACGGCCGCTCGGTAATTCCGCCCGGCCGCCGGCCGACTAGCGGCGACCCGGGCCCGCTGGTGTCCCTCTGGCGGCCTCGCGCAGCGCGGCCCACTCCGTGAGCTTGACCCGCGGCCGGCCGGGGATCGACGCCTCGCCGGCAGCGGTCTCAATCGCGTCGATCGCCTGCCAGCCCTCCCATGTGACCGCGTGCGGGCAGCACGTCGCGATCATCCCGTCGATGTCGTCCGAAACGGGCTCGTTAAGACGGACGGCTGCCGCGTCCTCGAGAATCTTGGCGACGGTGTCCTGGGAATCCTTCTTGTTCGTTCCGATCACCCCAGACGGGCCGCGCTTGATCCAGCCGGACACGTACTCGCCGATCTGGTGCGTGCCGTCGGCATCGGTGACCCGTCCACTCTCGTTGCGGATCAGACCGCGGCGATCGTCGAACGGGATCCCCGCAACCGGCTGCCCCAGGTACCCGATCGAGCGGAACACCAGCTGGGCCGGGATCTCCTCGATGGTGCCGGTGCCGAGGGCGGCGAGTGAGCCGTCATTGCGCGCCACGATGGCGTTGTTCTCGATCCTCACCGCGCGGACGTGACCGTCGGCGTCGCCGAGCAATTCGACCGGGGAGGCGAGGAAGCGGAAGCGGACGGTGATTGGCTTGCCGGTCTTGGGCCGGGCCGCATACCCCTGGATGATCTCGACGTTACGTCGGCGCGTCTTGTCGGCGTCCTCAAGCGCGGTCGCCGACAACGCGTCGAGCTCGGCGCCGACTACCTCGACGTCGCCGCGCTCGAGCTCACCCATCTCGAGCAGCTCGGGGTTGGTGAACGCCGCCTGTAGCGGGCCACGACGCGCGAGGAGCGTGATCTCCTCGATCCCGCTGGTGCTCAGGACCTCGATCGCGTGATCGGCGGTGTCGGTGATCGCGAGCTCGGACGGGGTGAGCGCAAGCATCCGCGCCACATCGATCGCGACGTTGCCCGCCCCGACGACGACCGCCTGCTTGGCCTGCAGGTCGACCTCGAGGCCCGAGTGGTCGGGATGGCCGTTGTACCAGGCAACGAACTCGGTGGCCGGGTGCGAACCACGGAGGTCCTCGCCCGGGATCCCCAGCCGCTTGTCGGTCGCGGTGCCAATCGTGTAGAGGACGACGTGGTAGTGCTCGAGCAGATGCTCGCGACCGATGTCGGAGCCCAGCTCGACGTGGCCGAAGAAGCGGAACCGCTCGTGCTCGGACGTCTTGTCGTAGGCCCGGGTGACCGACTTGATCTTCGGATGATCCGGAGCCACGCCTGAGCGCACGAGTCCGTAGGGCGTCGGCAGGCGGTCGTAGAGATCGACGGCGAACTGCGGCTCGCCGACGGCGAGCAGCTGGCCGGCGGCGTAGAACCCGGCGGGTCCAGCGCCGACGATGGCGACACGGAACGGAGAGCTATCGGTCATCGAGGGTCTGGTTTCAGCATATCCCCGCCCCTCGTCATCCCTGGGTGCCGAGGTCGTCCGAGCGGTCGGCTTGCAGACGGGACCGCTGGGCGGTGGGGCGCCCGTTCGTGCGCCAGATGTCGCGATTCGTCTCCCACGACGGTGGCCAGCCGGCGGGCGAGTCCTCTCACTTCTCCTGGCGTCCATAGACGGTCAGATCCATCAGCCTGTAGCTGTTGTCCATCGCCTCGACGCCCCGGCCGTTGGTCCAGTAGGTCTCGAACACCCGGCTGCCGTCCCGCAGGTAGCAGACCAGGTGAAACATGCCGACCCGGCGCCCGACCAGGAGCTTCTCGAGCGACTCTCGCGGGGCTGAGTACCACGGCATCTCCCAGCCCATGAAGTCGCGGTAGCGCACGCTCTCGTCGAAGGGCCCCTGACAGAACGTGGCGTATTTGACATCACGCGACTGCAGGTGGGAGATGGAGTCGACCTCCAGCATCGGGAGCCGCCGTCGGGCCGCGGCGATCGCGTCACCCTCGCGCGTGTGCGCCTTCTCGCGCATCCGGAGCGCATCGAGCTCGGCCTGAAACGTCGCCTGGTTGACGACCGCTGGACCGGAAGGGGGCTTCACGAATGTCTCCTCTCTTCGTGTGCATCAACTGGTCGTGTGTGGTTGCTTCAGACACCGGCCCCGCCGGAAACGGAACGGCCGATTCGTTTAATCCTCGGTTCGCTCCAAGATGCGGAGGACACGCTCCAGGAGACCCTCCTGGCCGCCTGGCGAGGGCTGCTGGGCTTCGCGGAACGCGCCTCGCTGCGCAACTGGCCCTATCGGATTGCCACCAACCGCTGCCTGAATGCGCTCCGTGACCGCAAACGCCGCCCACAGGAGATGCCGACGATGCTCGAGCCGCCCGAGCCCACGCTTATGTCAGAGCCGACCTGGCTCTAGCCCTACCCGGACTCCCTGCTGGAGGGAGTCCCGGACACGGCCCCGGGACCGGAGGCCCGGTACGAGACGAGAGAGTCGGTCGGACTGGCCTTCATGGCCCGGCCTGCAGCAGCTGCCGTCGCGCCAGCGAGCGGCGCTCGTGCTTCGAGATGTGCTCGGCTTCCAGACGACCGAGGTGGCCGCGATCGTCGACTCGAGCGAGGCTTCGATCAAAGGCGCGCTCCAGCGAGCCCGCGCGGCGCTCGATGAACGACTGCCGGCCGGCGGCCCCGAGCGCGCGCCGCTACCACGCTCGCCGCGCGAGCTCGAGCTCGTGGGGCATTTCGCCACCGCGGTCGAGCGTGGCGACACCAACCGGATCGTGTCGCTGCTCACCTCCGACGCCTGGCTGACGATGCCGCCCGAGCCCTACGAGTACCAGGGCGGCGAGGCGATCACGTGGTTCACCGAGCGGAGTCTCTTCCCCCGCTTCGGACTGCCACGAACGCTCCCCGCCTAGACGGAGCCCGAGCAGCGGAAAGATGAGGGTCGACAGGAGCGCCGCACCCACGAGATCGGCGGCGATCGCGGGGCTCATGCGGCCGCTCGCGGTGGCGAGGGCGGTGATCGCAAGCACCAGGGGAAGCTGGGCGGAGCTCAGGAGGGCCAGGGCGCGCCGGCGACGGGCGTCGAGCTCCCGGCGGTACAGGATCAGCGCCGGCGTGCCTCGGACCAGCAACATCAGCAGGCAGAACAGACCGGTGAGCAGGATTCCGCCGGCGCTCGCGAACGAGCTGATGTCGAGCGTCATGCCGCTGACCACGAAGAAGAACGGGACGAACAGCCCGAAGGCGATCGCGGTTAGCTTCGAGTCGAAGCCCGGCAGCTCAGCTCCGCGCAACAGCTCCCGCACGATCACGCCCGCGACGAAGCCCCCGAGCAGAAGATCGAGCCCGAGACGGTAGGCCAGCAGCGCGAGTCCGAACAGCAGCACGAGCACCCACCGCACGGCGAGCTGCGAGCTCGACTCGAGCGTGCGCTCGAACCACCGCAACGCCGGCCCGCGCGCCCTGATCGCGGCCGTACCCAGGACGATGGTCACGGTTGCGAACACCAGCAGGATCAACGCGCTGTGCGCGGAGCTCTGCGTGGAGAGGCCGAGCGTCAGCAGCAGGATCGGGCCAAACTCGCCGACCGCGCCCGCCGCCAGCAGGTACGTCCCCAGCGGTCTGTCGAGCCCACCGCTGTCGGACAGGACCGGGATCAGGGTGCCGATCGCGGTGGTCGCCACCGCCGGGCCGCAGTACAGGATCGACACCGCGATCCCCGCCCAGTGGAGGAGCGCGACGGCCGTGTAGGCGAGGACGAGCGAGAGGACCCAGCCGAGCAGCCCGAGGCGCATCGGGAGGCCGGCGATGCGCCTGAAGTCGATCTCGTAGCCGACGTAGAAGAAGAGTAGTCCCAGCCCGAGGTTCCTGAAGAACAGCACGCTCGAGCTCACCTGCAGCCCCAGCACGTGCGGGCCGAGCACGATCCCGGCCAGCAACTCGGCCACGACCACCGGCACCGTGAGTCCGGTCCGGCTCGCGAGCGCCGCCGCCGTTCCGGCAACCGCGATAGCGGCCATGTTCGCGAGGAACGTCTCCGGCGAGATCGAGGTGATTGGCGCGTGCATCTCCGTGGGGGAGACGATCCCGCAACCGCCACGATCGGTCGTCAGTACCTGCTTACTGAAGTTTGCGCCGGGATTACTTAGGTGGCTCCGGGACCAAATTGCAGTACCGCTCCACTGATGATGCGGCGCCGCGGTAGCGCCACGCTGAGCAAGTCACGCAACACGCAACCGCAAAGGAGCCATGCAGCCATGACCACGGGCACCATCGAACCCAGCCGCGAGGCGATCAACGACCAGTCTCGCCCCACACTGACCGCCCTTGAAAGCGGCGTCCTGGTGGTCGAAAACGATGCCTGGCTCCGCTCCCGCGTGTGCCATCTGCTCGAGACCGAGCCCGGGCTCCGTCTGGCCGGGGTGTCCGATTGCGCCGAGGAGGCGCTGTGGATGGCCGAGCAAGAGCCCGTCGACGTGGCCGTGGTTGGTCATCGTCCGCGATCGTGGAGTGGCTTGCGGCTGTGCTGCGAGCTCAAGCAGACGCCTACGCCGCCGGCGGTGGTGATCTGCTCGGCCTATCCGGATGGGGTGTTGGCCGCCTGCTGCGTCGTGGCCGAAGCTGACGCGCTCGTCAACATGTACGACTGCGACGCGGAGCTTGCCGCGGTTCTGCGCCGGGTGAGCCTCGGGGCGCGGCTGCTGCCGCGCGTCCCACCGCGAGTCGGAGCGATGCTGCACGAGCGCCTCGAGGCGCCCGAGCACGCGATCTTCAGCACGCTGCTGGCCGGCATCCCCGCGGCCGACGTCGCGCGAGGGCTGAGGATCTCCCAGTCCGAGTTCGAATCGCGCCGGTCCGCGCTCCTAGGCAAGCTCGAGACGCTCCCTCCGACCAGCCGGAGGCGTTACTGAGCCGCCCGGCGGGCGGTCGGTAACGGAGGACCGAAGATGGTTCGCTTTCAGGACGGAGAGTTCCAGTTCGCCTTCGAGCGGGCGCTCGGTGCGAGCTACCGCCAGGCAGCGGACGTCGGCGAAGTGCTCGCCACGGCCGCGAGGATCACCGACGGCGACGCGGATGCCTGGGTCGGTGAGTGGACGTCGACGGCCGGCGGGGCATGGGCGAGCGGGTTCCGGGCGCGCCGAGCCGGCCGGCGCGTCAGCGCGCTGGCGCACTTCAGGCGTGCCGCCACCTATTACGCCACCGCGCTGCTCCAAATCTCTCACTCGAGCGAAGCGGACCGGGGGCTCGACATCTGGCGGCGCCAGCGCGACTGCTGGGAGCAGATTCTCGAGCTGAGCCCGGTGCCGGTCGAGCGGGTCTCGCTCGCGTACGAGGACACGACCCTGCCGGGCTTCTTCTTCCCCGCGACCGCCGCCGTAGGCGAGACCCGTCCGCTCGTGCTGGTGAACAACGGCTCCTACCGGGCGACGTCCGACATGTGGGCAGCGGTGGGCGCCGCCGCGGCCGAACGCGGCTATCACTGGCTGACCTTCGACGGCCCGGGGCAGCAGGCGACGCTGTTCGAGCACCGGATGCTTTTCCGGCCCGACTGGGAGGCGGTCCTCACTCGGTGACGATCCAGGGCCTCGACGACGCCGCCCACATCTTCCACGGCGTCGTCAACAAGCTCGGCGCTGTGCTCACCGACGTCATCGACTGGCTTCAGGCACGCGTGCTGAAGCTGCTGGCCGACACCGTGACCCTCGCCGCCCGCTACGACGGCTGGCTGCTGCAGCTGAGCGACGAGCTCTACACGCTGAGTCAGAAGGCCAAGAGCGGCGCCGACCACTGGCTCCCGGCGCAGGAAGAAGAGATCCACAAGGTGCTCGACAAGCTCAAGACCGCGGTCGGCTCGAAGCCCGTCTCCTCCTTCTCCCAACCTCCGAAGTACGACACGAAGCTGAACGCGAACGCGCAGTCGACGCCGCAGCAGCCGACCAGCGCCAACGCAAGCTGGCTGCTGGAGAAGGTCGGCCAGTCCGGCGTCGCCCTCGCCAAGACACCTGCCGTAGACGACGCGCTGAGCACGCTGATGAAGCAGGCTGAGGCCAGCATCGCCTCCGTCGGTCAGGACTTCATCAACGCCGCCAACAAGTTCAGGAACACGTTGGCCGGTCTGGTCTCAAACCCCAAGAACTTCGGCAACGCGGTCATCACCGACGTGATCGATGCGCTCGGCGACATGATCAAGGCCGGCTTCGACGCCGCCCGGGGCGTGATCGACGTGGTGCTGAACCTTGCGGCGGTCGCGATCGCCGCCTTCAAAGCCATCCTCAGCGCTCCGCTCAGCAACCTCCCGCTGATCGGGCCGCTGCTGAACGCGGCGGGAATGACCAAGGGACTGACGATAGGCGGGCTGGTCACGCTGCTCGTGGCCTTCCCCGCCGCGCTCGGCTACAAGCTGGCCCACCTCGACGCTGACTCGCTGCCGTTCAAGAGCGCGAAGGACCAGCTCAGTCGAGCAGGTCGCGGACACGGCGGACGATCTCAGCTACGCCACCTTCGCCGCGACCTCTTTCTGGGCCTTGATGGACACGATCGCGGCGACCTTGGTCGCGGGCGGAGACGAGCCGCCGGCGTTCTTCGCCTGGGTCGACATCGTGGCGCCGGCGGTGATCAGCGCCCTGACGGTGCCCGCCCACGACGACGGCCTTCCGTTCAGCTCGACGATCAAGCTCGATGACGACGGAGACGTGCTGACCGCGGTCTCCTGGGCGACCGCGGCGGCGCCCGGCGTGCTCGCGGGAATCGCCTATTACGTCGGGGTGAGCTACGGGGAACCCAGCGGTGAGGCGGCAAACGACAGCTGCCTGTTCCTGACCTCGCTGAGCGGCCTGTTCGCCGCCGGCCTCGGCGTCGCCGCCGCGCTCGACAACAGCTCCAACCCCGCCGATGCGGCTGAACCCGCGGTGCTCGCCGTGCTGGCGAACGTGGCCCCGATCCTCGCCTGGGGCTTGTCCAAGGAAATCGTGGCCAGCACCGAGGGCATCTCGGCTCTCCTGGCCGGGCTTATCGGCGGCGCCTGCACCCTCGTCGCCTCGGCCATGGACAGCTTCGGCGTCGCGTGACGCGCAGGCCACCGATCAAGCAGATCCAACCACCAAACAAGAGGAGAGAGCCATGCTTTCCGGCTTTGAAAACCCGTTCCACCTCCTGATCATCGCCGTGGTGATCCTGATGCTGTTCGGCGCCAAGCGCCTGCCGGAGATGGGCCGCTCGCTCGGCAGCGGCATGCGCGAGTTCAGGGACGGCGTCATGGGCCGCGAGCCCAGCCCGCCTGCCCAGGGCGCCCTCGAGGCCTCGACCGAGTCCGTCAGCCACGTCCGGCACGGCGATCCAGTGGTCTGAGATCCGGCGGCCGTTGTCCGCGCCGGTTCCTTTCGGATCGGCCGGTCGGACGGTACTCTGGCCACATGACCGTCGCCGGGGCGCGGGTCGGTTCGGGTGCGGCGCACGCTTGGCCGCTGATCGGGCGAGACGACGAGCTCGAGCAGATCGCCAGCGTGCGGACGAGCGCCGCGTGCCCAGCGGTTGTGGTAATCGCCCCGGCCGGGGTGGGGAAGTCGCGGCTGGCTCGGGAGGCCGTGGCGGCGGCCGCCGATGCGGGGGCCATGGTCAGTTGGGTGCAGGGCACACGAAGCGCGGCGGCGGTGCCGCTTGCGGCCTGCGCGGAGCTCCTTCCTCCCGATGCTCGTGCGGATGACCCCCTGCTACAGCTGCAGCGCAGTGCGAGGACGCTTCGGGAGCAGGCAGGGGGCCGACCGGTTGTGATCGGCGTCGATGATGCTCAGCGGCTCGATCCGGCCTCGGCGGCGCTGATCCTTCAGCTTGCGATCACGGGCACCTCGTTCGTCGTGGCCACCGTGCGTTCGTCTGAGCCGTGCCCGGATGCGGTGCAGTCGCTGTGGAAGGACGCGGGCGCCGAGCGGCTCGAGCTGCAGCCGCTGTCGGAGGCACGCACCTCGGAGCTGATCGAGGCCGTCCTGGGCGGGCCCGTCGAGCAGCGCGCGTGCCGCTGGATCTATGACCGATCACGGGGCAATGTCCTTTATACGCACGAGCTCGTGTTGGCCGCACTGGACGCGGAGGCGTTCGTCAGCGTCGACGGCTACTGGCGACTCACTCAGCGCCCGGCCCCGAACGCGTCGCTGACGGAGGTGATCGACGACCGCCTGTCGGAGCTCGATGACGATGAGCGCCACGTGATCGAGCTGCTCGCCCTGGGCGAGCCACTGCGCCTGCACGAGCTCGTGTCGATGTCGAGTCTCGATGCAGCCAGCGCCGTGGAGGCGCGCGCGATGGCGACCGTGGAAGGGGCCGGCCCGGGCGCGACCGTTAGGCTCGCGCACCCGCTCTACGGGGACGTCGTCAGAGCGTCGATGCCGGTGATCAGAGCGGCCCAGACGCGTCGGGATCTGGCGCGCAGCGTGCGGTCGCGGGCGGATCGCTCGCGCGAGGACGCGCTGCTGATCGCCCGCTGGCTGCTCGATGCCGGGGATCCCGTGCCCGCCGACCTGATGCTGGAGGCGGCCGCGGCGGCGATCGCGGCCGGAGATCCCGAGCTCGGCGAGCGCCTGGGGCGGCTGGCACTCGATGGCGGCGGCCGGGTCGGAGCCGCGCTCTTGGTCGCGCGGGCCTGCGCCGTACGCCAGCGCTACCAGGAGGCGGAGGAGGTTCTGGCCCCGCTGGAGGGAGCGTGCGATACGCAGGAGACCGCGTTCGCCTATCTGCGGCAGCGCGTCGTCGGACTGCTGTGGGGGCTGCGACGCCCTGAGGACGGCATGGCGCTGGTGACACGGGCCCTGGGGTGGTGGGATGAGCCGGGTTGGCGGCGCGCCCTCGCGCCGCTTCGGGTGCGGGGTCTCGCGATGACCAGGGGCTCGCGGGCCGCGGGCGAGCTGTCGGGGGAGGTGCTCGCCGACGACGCGCTCGAGCCGGAGGTGCGGCGCCAAGTCGAGGTCGTCCACGCCGTCCACCTCTTCGGCGCCGGCCAAGTTCGACGGGCCTGCGAGCTGATCGCCCGCCTCCGGCCGCCGATACCCCTTCGCGACGAGACCGACGAACTGGCGATGATCACGTGCTCCGTCGCCGGGATCGAGTCGGGCTGGAGAATCGACGAGGTCGAGCGCTGGATGGGCCGGGCCCTGAGAGACGCGATCCGCTCCTACGACGAAGCGGCCGCCGGCATCAGTGCGAGCACGCTGGGCGCCCTGTGCATCTTGCGTGGCAGCTACATCGACGCGGCCCGCTGGCTCAGGGAGGCGCTTGTGCACCTGGAATATCACGACCCGTTCTCGACGCTGAAGTGCACCCACGCCCTGCTGGCCGGCGTCGCCTACTACCTCGGGGATCGGGAGGCCGCGGCGGCGGCCATGGACCGCTGCCGGGCCTCGATCACGAGCGACCTGGTCGATCAGGACCGGGCGTACGTCGTTCGCGGCGAGGCTTGGCTTGCGCTGGCCGAGGGTGATCCCCCGCGGGCGCAGCGGCTGCTCTTGGAGTGCGCGGAGGGTTACGCCAGCGTTGCCGATCTATGCCGCGCAGCTCTACCACGAGGCGATACGCGCCGGCGCATCACCGCGCCGGGTGCACCTACCGCTCGCGGCCTTGCGCGAGCAGTGCGACGCGCGCCTGGCGCACGCGTATATCGAGGACTCGGCCCGACGGGCGGCCGCCCGGTCTCGCGAGCTCCACGGTCGCTGTCAAGGCGGATTCGCACCGGAAGTGCGCGGCGTGGCTCCGGACGCGCTGAGCCTTACCGACCGCGAACGGCAGCTGGTCGAGCTGGCGGCGCAAGGATTGTCCAACGCTGAGATCGCCGACCGATTCGTGCTCTCGGTGCGCACCGTCGAGTCACACCTCTACCGGGCGATGCAGAAGCTCGGGGTAAAGGATCGAAGGATCGCCGCAGTCTCCGCGGCGTACTCCGCTGAAACGCGCGCTTCACGGCCACCATCAGGGCCTCCGTCCGTGGAGGCCCAGACGAGTTCCGTCGATCAGGTGGCGATCATCGACCCGTACACGGTGCAGACGTTCTGCTTGTTCAGCGTCGTGCTGTTGTCGAAGGCCAGGTTGACGGTCACGACCTTGCCGGTCGAGGTCTCGAACAGGAACGTCCCGGTGGCGTCGTAGTCGCCAGAGGTCGGCGACAGCTGGATGCCCTTGGTCTGGCTCGTGAAGGTGCTGTTCTTCAGGATGTGGACCCGCCCATTCCCGTCGAAGATCCGCCCGAAGATGTCCGCGCTGCTCGCGGAGGAAAAGGCGAAGACGAGCGGCTTGCCGGTCGAGTCGCATCGTGCGTTGACGAGCAGCGAATCGATGTTGACCAGCGTCGTCGTCTTGGAGTTCGGTTTCGCGATGAACGAGAACGTCCTGGTCACCGCATTGGCCGAGACGTTTGCACTCGCGGTGCCGGCACCCAGCGCGGCCACGGCGGCGATCGAGGCGCTCACGGCGGCCAGGCGACGGATGGTGATGCTTCGCTTCATGTTGCTCCTTCCAATGGTTGGGGACCAGAACCTTGCCTCCCAGCGCCGCCGACATCGACAGTAGTGGCTACTGCGATTCGATGTAATCAGGCGCCCACCCGGGCCGGCTCGAGCGGCCGGCGCGCGAGCTCGACCCGCGAGGAAACGGCGAGCTTCAAGAACACCTCGCGCAGGTGGTACTCGACCGTCTTCGGGCTCAGAAACAGCTGCGCCGCCACATCGCGGTTACTGGCGCCGGCGGCGACGAGCTTGGCGATCCGCAGCAGGGCGTCGGCTCGGCGCTCAACGACCTCTCCCGTGAGGTCGGCGGCGCGACCGGGATCGCGGTCATCGGGAGCATCCTCACCTCCACCTACATCAGCCATCTCGACCTCGCCAGTCTGCCCAGCCGGGTCGCCGCCGAGGTAAGGCGGTCATACGCGGTCGCCTCGCGCCTCGGGACGCAGGCCGCCGACCGAGCGCACACCGCGTTCGTGACCGCAATGCACATCGCGCTGCTGACCGGCGCCGGCGCCGCGCTTGTGGCTGCGGTCGCGATCCTCGTCCTGCTGCGCGGCCGACGCCGCGAGTCCGCGCCGGCACACCAACCCGTTCACAGGCTGACCCCCGCTCTACGGAGTCATGTACGGACCGATCAGTGAGAGGTCGGCCGCGGATAGGCGGTCGGAGGCGGTCTTGCGCTGGTGCCAATACGGATAGATGAGTGGCGGTCGGCTCACCTCCTCGAGCCGGGCAACCTCCTCGCCCGAGAGATCGAGCTCCGCCGCGGCGAGGTTGTCGGCCAGCTGCTCGTCGGTACGCGCGCCGATGATCACCGTCGTGGCGGCCGGACGGGTGAGCAGCCATGCGAGCGCCACCCGCGCAGGAGAGACGTCGTGCGCGTCGGCGATCTCCACCAGCGCCTCCACGGTGTCGTAGAGCTTGTCCTCGTCGTAGACGGGTGGCTCGTCCCATTCGCTCGCGTGACGTGATCCTGCCGGCGGCGGCTGGCCCCGCCGGTACTTCCCGGACAAGAGGCCGCCCGCCAACGGGCTCCAGATCAGCAGCCCCAGCCCCTGGTCGATCGCCGAGGGGACGATGTCGTACTCGGCTGAGCGCTCCTGAAGCGACAGGTAGACCTGCTGGCTGACGAACCGCGGGAGCCCCGTGCGATCGGCGATCCCGAGCGCCTTCATCACCTGCCAGCCGGCGAAGTTCGAGCAGCCAACGTAGCGGACTTTGCCCGACTGCAGGAGATGCTCGAGCGCGGCGAGGGTCTCCTCGAGCGGGGTCTGCCCGTCCCACTCGTGCACTAGGTAGAGGTCGATGTGATCCGTGCCGAGCCGGTGCAGGCTCGCTTCGCATGCGTTGATTAGGTGGTGGCGCGAGAGTCCGGCGTCGTTGGGGTCGCTTCCCATCGGGAACCGGGCTTTGCTCGCGAGCAGCACCCGGTCGCGCCGGCCGTCAAGCGCGCGGCCAAGGATCTCCTCGGCCGCCCCGCCGGAGTAGACGTCGGCGGTGTCGATCAGGTTCACGCCGGCTTCGAGCGCCATGTCGATCTGCCGCCGCGCGCCGTCCACGTCCGTGTCGCCCACGGCGCTGAACTGGCCGCGGCCGCCGAAGGTCATCGTGCCCAGGGTCAGGCACGACACGCGGAGGCCCGAGCGGCCCAACTGTCGATATTCCATGTTCGTCCTCGTTCGCTGATCTCGTATCGGTCCGGAGTACCCACGCTCATACCCGTCCCTCAGCCTAGGACCCAGCGGTCTCCGACGATCACCGGCGTCTCGTTGCCGCTCTCGTCAATCCCGAAGACGTCGACCTCGGGGCCGCCGATCATGATGTCGTCGTGACATTCCGAGCGATTGAACCCGAGCGCCAGCTGCGCCTCCGGATCCTCGGGCAGGTCGGGCATCGTGTGCGGGTAGGCGGTACCCACGGCGATGTGGCAGGTCGCGTTCTCGTCGATCAGCCCGTACCCGAATACCCGGTCGCTTCTCCCCACCACCGAGAAGCCGTCCACCAGCGCAACCTCTCCTAAGCGCGCCGCTCCTGCATCGACCGCCAACTCCGCCCGCATGCGATCGGCGCCGTGCGCGGCCTCGACGCCGACCACCCGTCCCTGCTCGAAGCGCAGGCACAACCCCTCGACGCGGCCTGAGCGCCCGAGCTGAAGCGGCCGGGTGGCGCGCACGATCCCCTCGGTGCGCCGGTAATCGGGCGAAGTGAAGACCTCCTCGGTCGGAAGGTTGGACACATACGGATGGCCCCACCGGGTCTCGGAAGCGACCGTCACCCAGCGCGCGCCGGCCAGCAAACCCACGGTCAGATCCGTGCCGTCACCGCGGAAGCGCAACGACGCGAAGTCGTGGCGCTGGAGCAGGCCGGCACGATCGCCCAACCGTGTCAGGTGCTCACGCCACGCCGCCTGCGGATCTGGCGTGTCCAACCGCAGGATCGGCGCCAGCACGTCCCACAGGGGCGCGACGTCACGGGTTCCCAGAATCACCTGCGCCAAACCGGACCAGACCCCCGGGACGACCGTCCAAGCCAGGTCTCCACCGTCGACGGCATCCCAGAACGTCTGCGGGACCGGCATGACGTCAAGCATCGACCGCTCGAGCGGAATGTCTTCGAGTAACTCCGGCTGCGGCGGCGTGTGCAGGTGAATCACCGCCGAGCGTCGCGCCACGCATTCGGCGGTGATCGCGTTCCACCAGTCGGGCACGAAGTCGAGCGTCTGCGCCGGAGCGTGAACGAGACGCGAGCGTTTGACTTGCGCATCCCAATAAACCGCGCTTACGAACCGGGCCCCATGACGATACGCGCAGTCGGCCACCGCGCGCACGAGCGGGGCCTGCCCCACGTCCCAAGCGAGCACGACGACGTCCTGACCTGCTTGCACGTTGGCGCCAACCCCGACTGCCAGTTCTGCGAGCCCCCGCGTCAAATCTGCTGACACTGCACGATCCTCGCCGATCACTTGGAGCGGCGCAACCGGCGTCTAGGATTCGCCGATGCTGCGGCGGTGGCTGGCCTGGTCGTGGGCCCTGATCGTGATGGTCATCGCCGCCGTCCTGGTGATCCTCGACATCGCCGACGGAACAGTGCACCGTTACTGGTCACGACACTCGTTCACCTCGTCGGTGCTGTCGGGCGTGCTCGTCCTCCTACTGACCGTCCTGATCGTCGATCGCGTGACCAGCATGCGCCAGCTGCGCAGCCAATCCCGGGCCATCGCCGCGCAGGCGGCGATCATCGTCGCGCAGGCCGCGCGGGCGGTGGACGCGATGGCGAGCAGCTCACCCTCCGAGGAGGACCGTGAAGCGGCCGCCGACCAGCTGCGCACGTACGCGATGATGCTGCTCACGAGCGCACCGCTCCTGATCGGCGCGAACCTTCCCCGGAGCTTTCTGGAGGAGGCCCAGCGAGTCGCCGCACAGTTGTTCCAGGTTCTCCGTGAGGCCGGCGAGGGACCCGTCAACAAGCCCCGGCTGGACGAGTCCCTCGCTCAGTTGCGAGCAGCCGCGGCTCCGCTGCTGCAGGTGCTCAAGCCCGACGAGCGCACCGCGGTCAGCCCGGAGGCGTCCGAGTCATGACGTGACCTCGAACGCCGGCTCGAGCGAGCGCCGCGACGCCGGCGCGGTCTCCTCGGCCTCGATCGCGACGCGGGGCAGCCTTCGGTCGAGCCATCGGGGCATCGCCCAGGTGGTCCGCCCGAGGAGCTGCAGGACGGCGGGGAGCAGGAGCATGCGGACCACGAGCGCATCCAGGAACACGGCGCTCGCCATGGCAAGCCCGAACATCGCGAGCACCCGGTCGCCGCTGATCGCGAACGCGCCGAACACGGCCACCATCACCGCGGCCGCCGCCGTGATCACCCGGCCGGTCCGAGACAGCCCTTCGCGGACCGCCACGGACGGGTCACGACGCGCCTGCCATTCCTCGTGGACGCGGGAGACGAGAAAGACCTCGTAGTCCATCGACAGGCCGAAGACGATCGCGAACGCGAGCACCGGGATGAACGAATCGATCGGGCCCGCCTGGACGCCGAACAGTCCTCCGAGCCAGCCTCGTTCGAAGACCGCCTGGATGATCCCGAGCGACGCGCCGATCGAGAGAAGGTTCATCAGCGCCGCCTGGACCGGAATCACCAGCGACCGGAACACCACCAGCAGCAGGAGCGCGGCCAGTGCGACCACGACCCCGATGAAGAGCGGAAGCTTGCTGGCGAGGACGTGGGAGAAGTCGACCTGCGACGCGGTGGCGCCACCGACGTACACCCGCGCGCCGCCGCTTCGCTCGACCCGCGGGATCACCGAGTCGCGCAGACGCGTGACCAGGCTGGAGGTCTGCGCGCTCTGCGGCGAGGTTGTCGGGTACGCCACTACGGCGGCCGCTGTTCCGTCGCGGTTCAACCTCGGAGTCGCCACGGACGCGATGCCCGGCGTGCTCCTCAACGAGCCGCTGAGCTCGGTCAGCGCCGCCGAGTCGTGTGCCCGTGGGAGCGCCACCGCGAGCTGCAGCGGGCCGTTGAAGCCGGGTCCGAACCCCTTCGCGAGGAGATCGAACGCTTGGCGGGTCGTCTGCCCCGCGGGATCGTTGCCGGCGTCACTCGACGCGAGGCGGAGGCCGAGTGCGGGCGCGGCGAGGGCGAGCATGAGCGCAGTCGCCGCGATCGCGGTGAAGGCGGGGCGGCGCTGCACGCGCTGGACCCACCGCAGCCAGAAGCCGGGCCGCGCGGGCTGCGCGTCGGGGCTCGACCGACGCTCGCCCGCCCGGCCGATCCGCCGGCCCATCAGGCTGAGCAACGCCGGCAGGAGGGTGAGGGAGGCACCGAGCACGAGGACCACCCCGATCGCCGCGGCCACGGCCGCCCCGCTCAGCAGACTGACGCCGAGCGCGAACATGCCGAGCAGCGCGATCACGACGGTGATTCCCGCGAACAGCACGGCACGCCCCGAGGTGTTGATCGCCGCCTCGACAGCCTGCGCGACATCGCCGCCATTCGAGCGGTAGTTCTCGCGGAAGCGGGTGACGATGAAGAGCGCGTAGTCGACGCCCACGCCCAGCCCGATCATCAACGCCAGCTCGGAGGCGAAGCTCGGCATGTCGATCACGTGACTGGCCAGCGTGATCACACCGATCCCGGCCCCCAGACCGAGCAGTGCCGTGGCGATCGGCAGGCCCATCGCGCTGAACGATCCGAAGCTGATCAGAAGGATCACGATCGCCGCGGCGATCCCCACGATCGTCGCGAAGCCCAGCGAAGCCTGCTGCGCCTGCTCGATTGCCTGACCGCCGAGCTGGACGTCGAGCGTCGCAGAGCGCGCCGATTCGGCCGTCGTGATCACCCGGTCCACCGCCGCCTTGGGGAGCGCGTTGGCCGGCTCGTCGAAGTTGACGGTGGCGAAGGCGATCGTGCCGTCACGCGAGATAGCGTGCTGTCCGGACGCGTACGGGCTGACCACGCTGGTCACGTGGGGCAGCCCGGCGACGCGCGCGATCGTCGCGTCGATCCTCGCGCGGTCGGCGGAACTCGTCAGCGTCCCGGAACGGGCGTGAAACACGATCTGGTCCGCATCGCCGGCCTGGGAGGGGAAGCGGCTCTGCAGGAGATCGACCGCCTGCTGCGAGCCGGTGCCCGGGAGCGTGAAGCTGCTCGCGGTCTTCTTCCCGACCGAGTTCGAGACCGCGAAGATCCCGACCACGGCAACGATCCACGCCACCACGACGGTTCGTCGGTGAGCCATTGTCCAGCGCGCGATGTTGACCATTTCGTTCCTGGCTTTCACAAGTCGCAATTTTGCGTGTCGTGCATTTATATCGACAGTGCAAGCCAAAAGTCAACACTGATTGCAAAATTTCCTTCTGTGAAGATTTGCTGGTAAACTCGGGCTAAATGAGCTCGGTCGAGACGCCCTCCACGAAGCTTGGGTTGCGCGAACGCAAGAAGCAGCAGACCCGCGAGAAGATCGCCCGGGTGGCGCTCGAGCTGTTCGCCGAGCGCGGCTACGACGCGACCACGCTCGCGGACATCGCCGAGGCCGCTGAGGTCGCCCCCCGGACAATCTTCGCCTACTACGAGAGCAAGGACGACATCCTGCTGTGCCAGGAGGTCTCGTTCCTGGGCGAGCTCAAGCGCAGGCTCGACGCGCGGCCTCCGGGGACCACCACCGTCGACACGCTCCGCGAGTTCGTCTCGTCCATCGAAGCGCCGGACGAGAGCGCGAAGCAGCGCAAGCAGATCATGACCGCCAATCCAGCGCTGCAGAAGAAGATGCGCGCGACGCACGCCGACCTCGAGCCGATGCTGGCCGAGTCGATCGCCAAGGACCTTGGCGCCGCGTCCGACGACATCCGCCCGCTCCTGGTCGCGGCCTCGATGACCGCGGCCTTGACCTCGGTCAGCGACCGGATCTTCGCGGCGGCGGCGAGCGGCAAGCCGATGACCCACGAGCAGGCAATGGGGATCCTCGACGAGGTGCTCGACTTCCTCCGCGGGGGCCTCGAGGCGCTACAGGCCGAGCGAGGCGCCGTCGCGCGATGACCGGCGGGTCAGGCGGTGGCAGGCGACGGCTGCTCGGCCAGGAGCTCGTCTAGTGTTCCCTCGCGACGTCGATCGCGTTGCGGTTCAACTGCGCCTCTTGCTCGGACGGCCCGCAGAGCAGGAAGAGCTGGTCCGCGCCTGACAGGGCGGATCTGAGTGAGTCCCGATCCGCGAGGTCGCCGAGGACGGGCTCGACACCGTCGGGCACCGAGCTCGCGCTCTCTCCTGAACGCATCATCGCGCGGACGGTCTTCCCACTGACGGCCAACTCCGAGACAAGGGCGGAGCCGATCTGCTCCGAGCACCGATCACCACGATCATCGCGAGCTCTCCTGTTCAGTGGGTTGGGGTGAGAACGGTAGGTCGGCGGCGAATGCCTAGAAAGGACCAATCCTCGGCCCGATCCACGGACCAAACCGGCGTCTCATGTCGATTTGGTCCACATCCGTTCGTGTAGGGGGTGAGAGGCGGCGCCCTCCTCGCGCCGCCGAGACCGAAAGGACACCAGATGGGAAAGGTGATCGTGATGAATGGGGTCACGCTCGACGGCGTGATGCAGTCGGCGGCCCGCCCAGACGGGGACACGCGAGATGGGTTTGCGTACGGGGGCTGTGCGACCCCTTACGCCGATGATGCGGCGGTCGCCAAGATGGGCGAGCGGATGGGCGCGGACCGCGCGTGGCTGTTCGCACCCGGTGTGCAAGCATCGCTTCCAGTCCTTGAGTGCGTCACGACGCACACGGGTGTGGTGATGGCCACTTACGAGCGGGCCCGCGACTAGACGGGAGGAGCCATGAAGCAATATCTGTTGAGCGTCTATCAACCCGACGGCGATCCTCCGCCGCCCGACGTGCTCGAGGAGATCGCGCGTGACACGCTTGCGCTGCGGGACGAGATGCGCGCCGCCGGCGCATGGGTGTTCACGGCCGGTCTCGACCCGACGAGCAGCGCCACCGTGGTCGACCCTCGCCGGGAGGACATGCCGATGACCGACGGCCCGTACGTTGAGGGCAAGGAGCACATCGGGGGCTTTGTGATCATCAAGGCGGACGACCTCGACGACGCGCTGGCCTGGGCGCGCAAGGTCGCGCGGGCGACCACGCTCCCGGTGGAGGTGCGCCCGATTCAAGGCGAGCTGGAGGACTGACCGCGGGTGTCGGCCGTCGCTCGTGAGGAGATCGAGGGTGTCTTCCGCGAGCAGTACGGGCGAGCCGTGGCGGTGCTGGCTCGCGTCTTTGGCGATCTCGACATCGCGGAGGACGCGGTCCAGGAGGCATTCTCGATCGCGGTCGCGCGCTGGCCGGAGAGTGGACTGCCGCCGGCGCCGGGGGGGTGGATCATCACCACGGCTCGCAACCGCGCCATCGATCGCCTGCGCCGGGAGGCCTCGCGCGATGATCGCCACGCCCAGGCGGCGCTCTTTCATCAGACGCGCCGCGAGCCGCTCGAGGAGGGCCCCGTGCAGGACGATCGCCTGCGGCTGATCTTCACCTGCTGCCACCCCGCGCTCGGAACCGGGGCCCAGGTGTCGCTGACCCTGCGACTGCTCGGCGGTCTGAGCACGGCCGAGATCGCCCGAGCCTTCCTCGTCCCCGAGGCGACCATGGCCCAGCGGCTCGTCCGTGCCAAGGGCAAGATCCGCGACGCGCGGATCCCGTATCGGGTTCCGAGCGAGGCGGACCTACCCGAGCGCCTCGCCTCGGTGCTCGCCGTCGTCTACCTGATCTTCAACGAGGGATACGCCGCCAGCTCGGGTCAGCGCCTGGTTCGCGAGGAGCTGGCCCAGGAGGCGATCCGCCTCGGCCGCCTGCTCGCCGAGCTGATGCCCGACGAGCCCGAGGTGCTGGGTTTGCTGGCCCTGCTGCTGCTCGAGCAGTCGCGCAGCGCCGCGCGCACCACCCGGGAAGGCAGCCTCGTGCCGCTCCCGGAGCAGGACCGCGGCCGGTGGAACCGAGACCTGATCGAACAGGGACAGGCACTGGTCCTGCGCTGCCTGCGGCGAAACCAGCCCGGCCCGTACCAGATCCAGGCCGCCATCAACGCGGTTCACAGTGACGCCTCCACCCCGGCCGAGACCGACTGGGGCCAGATCCTCGCCCTGTACGACCAGCTGATGTCGTTCACCCCGACCGCCATCGTCGCGCTACACCGCGCCGTCGCAGTGGCCGAGGTAGCCGGACCGCAAGCCGCGCTCGAGCAGGTCGACCGACTACCGCTCGAGCACTACTACCTGTACCACGCGATCCGCGCCGACTTCCTGCGGCGCCTGGGCGACGGAGAACGAGCCGTGGTCGCCTACCAGGCGGCGATCGAGCGGACCGAGAACCGGTCCGAGGTGGAGTTCCTGGAGGGCCGCCGGCAAGCCGTCGGCCGCGAGCTCAAGCGCTCCGGATGACGCGCACGATCACGGGGCGGGATGCGCGCCCCGCCGCCTCGACGACGGGAGCCAGCTCCTCGTCGAGGAACTCCTCGGCGGCCTCGACCACGACTACGATCGGCTCGACGCCGCGGCCCGCGCGGTCGATCACGCGGCGCACCTCGTCCGCCTCGCGGGCCAGCGAGGCGGGCGAGGGGACCGACAGCACGACCTCGCCGGCGGGCGGGGGGTTGATGTTGCCCTCGGCATCGGCCGGCACGGGCTCGACCACGACCTCGCGGCCGGACAGGCTCGGCGGGCGCTCCCGGCTGAGCTGTCGGTCAACCGGGCCGTCGCGCGGCACCTGGATGATCAGCGCTCCTGACACGAAGCCGGGCGGTCAGGCGGCCTTCCGTCGGCTACGGCGGGCCAGCTCCGCCGCGCGCTCGCGGATCCGGTCCTCGTCGGTGATCGCGTGCCAACGCGTGCCGCGGCGCTGACCGCTGCGGCGAATCTTGCCGGCGGCTTCCAGCTCGCGGAGCAGTGTGAGCACCTGGTCGCGGTTGCCGTTCGTCCGGTCGGCCAGCGCCGACGTGGTCAGGCCGCCGTTCTCGGAGAGCAACAGCTCCAGCCTTCCGGCCGGGACGACGTCGGTAGCGCGGCGGGTGTTCCGACGGGCGGTTCGGCGGACGGTTTTAGGGGTCTCGGTGGGTGCACTGACACGACCTCGCGGAGACGGTCCGGACTCGTGGTTGTTGCCGAGCGCGGAACGCGCGGCATCGAGCGTTGCGATTTCCCGGTTCAGCTCGCGAAGCCGGTTATCGATCGAATCAAGGATTTGTTGAGTCGTTTTCATACCTTGATCGTACGCACAGAGACTGATGATTGTCGCCGGCGCCCGATGGGGTTGATCGGCAGCGCCTTCGGCGGCGCATTAGTAACGCGTCGCCGTCACTCGCCGCCGCAGGCCTTGGCGGCGCTCAAGAAGGCCGGCGACTGCGTATAGATGCCGTAGGTAGAGAGCGGCTCCTGGGTCGGGCGCCCGTTCGGATACGTCGGATCGGGATAGTTTGGAACGCCATGGGCACGCATGCACTGCGCGTGCGCGAGGGCCGCGGCCTGCTGGCCGGCGGGCACACCGCCGCCGCCCGCGGGCGGCCGCGGAATATCGCTCTGGCACGCCTTCTGCGCGGATTCGAACGCAGGCGATCTCGGGTTGAGGCCGGGAGCGAGGTTGAATTGCATGGCGTGGCCTGCGACCGGATCGGGATTGCCCGACAGGCCGTGCGCGCGCATGCAGGCCGCGAGCGCAACCCCCTCGGCCAGCGACGGCGCCCCCGATGATTTACTCGATGTAACGGTGTTATCCGGCCGTTACGGGATCGACCGGGGGTTACTCACTGGTAGAGGCGGGCGAACAGGTCCGCATACTTCTCGTAGACGAACGCGCGCTTGACCTTGAGCGTCGGCGTGAGTTCGCCGTCGCTCTGGGTGAGATCGTGGTCGAGGATCGCGAAGCGCTTGATCTGCTCGATCCGCGCGAACTTCTGATTGACCCGGTCGACCTCCCTCTGGATCTCGGCGCGAACCCCGGGATGGTCCGCGATGGCGACCGGGTCGGCGGCGATGCCCAGCCGCTCGGCCAGCTTCGCCGCCTCGTCCCGATCGAGGGTGAGCATCGCGACCAGGTACTGACGATTGTCGCCGTAGACGACCGCCTCCGTGATGAAGCGGCTGTCCCGCAGCTCGCTCTCGATGTTTACCGGGGTCACGTTCTTGCCGCTCGAGGTGATGATGATGTCCTTCTTGCGGCCGGTGATCGACAGGAACCCATCGTCGCCCAGCTTCCCGAGATCACCTGTCCGAAGCCAGCCGTCGTAGGTCAGCACCTCGTCGCTAGCAGCGGGGTCCTTGTAGTAACCCTTGAACACGTGGGGACCGCGGATCAAGATCTCGCCGTCGTCGGCGATTGCGACCTGCGCGCCGGGCAGCACCTTGCCGACCGTGCCGAAGCGCACCGCGTCGATCGTATTGATCGTGGTGGCAGCACAACTCTCGGTCAGGCCGTATCCCTCGAGCACGAGCACACCGCAGGCGTCGAAGAACTCGAGCAGGTCGGCCGCGATCGGTGCGGCCCCGACCAGCCCGACCTCGAGGCTCGAGCCGAACACCTGCCGCACCTTCGACAGGACGAGCCGATCGGCGAGGCGGTACTGGAGATCGGTCAGCACGTCGGGCTGACGACGGCGGCGCAGCGCAGGGCGGGCGCGGGCTCCGCAGCGCAGCGCCCATTCGAACATGACGCGCTCGTAGAGGTGCCCCTCGGCCACCTTGCTCGTCACCGCGCCGTGGATCTTCTCGTAGATCCGCGGCACGGCCGGCACGTGCGTGGGGGATGCCGCGGGAAGCTCGTCGACGATCTTGGTCATGTCGCCACCCCAGTAGATCAGCCGAGCGCCCACGCTCAGAACGACCCCCTGGGCGATGCGGGCCAGGACGTGAGCCAGCGGCAGGAACTGGTACATCGAGTGAGCCGGGCCGAGACCGAGCTGCTGCGCGTACATGCGCATGGTGGAAAGGAAGTTCTCGTGGGTAAGCATGCAGCCCTTGGGGGGCCCGGTGGTGCCCGACGTGTAGACCAGGGTCGCGACGTCGCCGGGGTCGGTCGCCGCGATCCGTTCGTGGACGCGCTCGGCAGGGACGCCAGCGCCCCTCTCTCGCAGCTCGTCGAGGGTCATCGCGCCGGCGACGGGCTCGAACGTCACGACGTGCTCGAGCGCCGGCAGGCGCTCCCGCACCTGTTCGATCTTCGCCGCTTGCGCGGCGTCGTCACAGAACACCAGCCGCGACTCGGAGTGGCCGAGAACGTAGGCGCACTCCTCCGGGGAGTTCGTGTGGTAGATCGGCGTTACAACGGCGCCGGCGCACAGCGAGCCGCAGTCGGCCAGCGTCCAGTTGGCAGAGGTCAGACCGAGGATGGCGACCCGATCCCCGGGCTCGATCCCGAGAGCGATCAGCCCGCGGGCGATCTCGGTGCAGATCGCTCCGAGCTCGGGATAGGTGATCTGGACGATCTGATCGCCGCGCGGGAACTGAAGGGCGACGCCGCTGAAGCGGGCGGCCGCGTCCAGCACCATCTGCCCAAGCGTGGCCGCGGCGGCAGGGGCGGGCGGGACGCCGGGGCCGGAGGTATGAGCATGAACGGTCGGCGAAGAACTCATTGTCGTAGGGCGAGACGTTAGCCGCCCGGAGCACCCGTTTGTGGCGAGGGAGCAAGAATTCGTTCGCACGACCCCGACGAGCAGAGGAGCGAACAGGATGATCTTGATCGCATATGACGGATCGGCCGACGCGCAGGCGGCGATCGAGCGCGCAGCGAGGCTGCTCTGCGACGAACGGGCCGTGGTTCTCACGGTGTGGGAGCAGATCATCGACGTCCTGACGCGGACGGGCTCAGCATTCGTGGCCGGCGACGTCGACTACGAAGCGCTCGATCGAGCCAGCGAGAAGCAAGCCCGGGAGCGGGCGGAGGAAGGGGTACGGCGTGCCGGGGAGGTCGGCCTCAAGGCGCAGGTCGAGGTGCGCGCGCGCGAGGGCTCGGTGGCGTCGACGATCCTCGCCGCCGCGGACGACGTCGGGGCTGACGCGATCCTGATGGGCACGCGCGGCCTGACCGGGCTGAAATCGGTGCTGCTCGGGAGTGTGTCCCACGCGGTCCTCCAGCACGCCGACCGGCCCGTCATCGTCGTCCCCTCGCCAGAGGTCGCCGCTGAGCGCGCGGCACAGCGGCCATAGATCGGGCCTTGGATGACCGGCTGACGAATACACTTGCGCCGTGTCGGCGGGCGACGAGAGCCCCGGGTCGGACGCAGCGGCAAGTCCGCTCGAGCGGACCGAGCCCCTGCGCATGGGCGCCCGCGTGCTCGCCACCGACGGCGAGTGCGGTGAGCTGGTGCGGGTGATCGTCAACCCGGTGGCGCAGACGCTCACTCATCTCGTCGTCGCCCCCAGGCACCACGGCGGCGATGACCGGCTCGTGCCGATCGACCTAGTCGAGTCCGTGGACGACGAGCACATCCGGCTCCGCGGCACGGTCGCGCGCTTCCTCACGCTCGACGACGCCGAGGACAGCCAGTTCCTCCCCGCGGACACCGACGTCCTGGGCTACGGACACCATGCACTGCTGTGGCCCTATTACAGCATCGCGATCTCGCCCCACCACCATCATCACGACCCGATGGAGATCGACCGCGTCCCGCTCGGCGAAGTCGAGGTGCGGCGAGGCGACCAGGTGCACGCCGTCGACGGCTACATTGGCTCGGTCCAGGGCCTGGTGATCGACCCGGCCGACCACCACGTCACGCACGTCCTTCTCCAGGAGGGCCATGTGTGGGGGCGAAAGCAGGTGACGATCCCGATCGGAGCCGCCACCCGTGTGGGTGATGAGATCCGGGTCGGGTTGACCAAGCAGCAGGTCGAGGAGCTGTCGCCAGTCGACCTTCGGTGAGGCCTCGGCCAGACCCAGGCCCTCGGCACGCGGGCGTTGACTGGGTCGGGGCCAGGCCGTACGGTCCGCCCAGAACAACTAGGAGGAGATACCGAGATGTTCAGGCAAGTGCTCGTGGGTGTGGATGACGATCACGGCGGCCGCGACGCGATCGCGCTGGCCAAGCTGCTCGCCGGACGCGATGGGGCGTTGACGTTTGGGCATATCTTCCACGCCGATACCGCCGTCCCGTGGGGATTCCAGGATCCGACCGCGCCCGAGAGGGCGGAGGAAGCGCGCCAGTTGCTGGAGCGGGTCGCCGGGGAGGCCGGCGTGCCGGCCCATCTGCGCTGGGAGGGCGCTCCGTCGGTCGGCCGCGGCCTGCACGAACTGGCCGAGGCGAGCGACGCCGATCTGCTCGTGGTCGGTTCGTCCAAGCACGCGCTGCTCGGACGCGTCCGGCTCGCGGATGACACGCGCGCAGCTCTGAACGCCGCGCCGTGCGCGATTGCGATCGCGCCCGCGGGCTACAGCAGCGACCTACCCTCGGTCGTGCGCGAGATCGGGGTCGGCTACGACGGCTCTACCGAGAGCGAGCACGCCCTGGCTCTCGCCAGGACGCTCGCCGCGGAGTTGGGGAGCAAGCTGTCCGCGTTCCAAGCGGTGGCGGTCCCGCGGTTCGGTTACTCCGGCTTGTCGACGACGCGCCCCGCAGGCGTGCCGATCGCCGAGATGCTCGAGCGGGCACGCGACAGCATCGCCGGACTTGGCGGCGTGGAGCCTCACGTCGCCTATGGCGACGCCGCCGAAGAGCTCACCGTCTACAGCGCATCGCTCGATCTTCTCCTCGTCGGCTCACGGAGCTACGGGCCGGTCGGGCGTGTCATCCACGGAGGTATCGCGGAGCACCTGGCGCGCACCGCCCGGTGCCCGCTGCTGGTGCTGCCGCGTGGTGCCCGCACCAAATCCGTGGAAGCGGAGTCGGAGAGCAGCCCTGACGCCGTGGCCGCAGCCGGCTGATTGTCGACGAGAGCTAGAGGCTCGCGCGCCGGGCCGCCGCGATCGCGTCGGGGAGGGAATGCACCCCGAGCTTGTCCTCCAGTCGCTCGAGGCGCTCGCAGACCGCGTGCCGGCTGAGGAACAACTCGTCGGCCAGGGCCGCCTCGGCCCCGATCGCCGGGGCCGCCTCAAGCACCTCGCGTTCGCGGCCGGTCAAGCCGAGCTGCTCGAGTGCGCCGGCCCGGAAGCTCCCGACCTCCTCTTCCAAGAGCAGCGCGTGAGGCTGGCCGGGGAGCAGGCGGATGGTCAGACGCCGGCCGTCGCGCATGCTCTGCAGCGCAGGCCGCGGCGGCAGCGCCAGCCAGGAGGCCACCGGCTCGGGCAGCCAACCGTGGTGCTCGGCCGCTCCGAAGTGCTCGGCCAGCCACCGATCGGCATCGTGGCTCGCGTGCTGAATCTCGCCGTAGTCGTCGAGCAGGACCACCGCGGTGCCCGGCGGTGGGTTCGAGGCCAGCGCCAGTAGCATCCGCGCTCGCGCCTCGGCGATTTGGACCACGTGCTCGAGCGCCCCGCTCGCCTGCGCGATCCGGTTCCAGCCGCCAACGTCGGACGGCACCAACCGGCCGAGCTCGACGACGGCGCTTCGCATCAACCCCAGCCGCGTCTGCGTGTCGTCGAGCGCGAAGCCTATGCGCCCGGCAGCGTGCTGATCGGCTTCATCAAGCCACGCCATGCGTCGAGCAACCATACAACCGACCGGGCCCGCGCGGAAGAGGAGCCGGACCCGGGCTTTCGCGCGCGACCTAAGGCGCCGCCGCCAGGCGCCGCACACATCGCTATCTAACCCGAGGTAAGCGACTCGTCATCATAGGTAGACAGCCGTTGAGTTTCCGGGGGGATCATGAGCACCACGAATCCTGATCAAGCTGGGGCCGGCCGATTCGTTTACCGCGACCACGCGCCTCCTCGCGTGCGCACACTCGCCGCCACCGCCCAGCGCGTCCTGGGCCGCGTGGCCGGGGGACGCCTCTCCGCGCTGCCGTTCGGGGTCCGCTTCTGGGACGGAAGTACGATCCCGGCGCGGAGCGCCAAGCCCGGCACGCCGACGGTGCTGATCCGCGACCGGCACGCGCTCGCGCAACTGCTCTACGAGCCCAACCAGATTGGGCTGACGCGTGCCTGGGTGGAGCGGAGCCTCGACCTCGAAGGCGATCTGGAAACCGTCCTGGCCCAGCGCGAGCACTTCACCGGGGTGCACCTGACGGTGCGCGAGCGGGCCCAACTCGCCCTGGCAGCTTTGGTAGCGGCGGGGCCCCGAGTCTTGCGTCGGCCGGCGGTCCCGAGTATCGAGGCCCAGCCGCAGGGGCCCAGGCACTCGGTGGCACGCGATCGCGAGGCCGTGCGCCATCACTACGAGCTGTCGAACCGGTTCTACGAGGCGATGCTCGGCCCGACCATGGTCTACTCGTGCGCGTACTTCGAGGACCCCGCGGACACGCTCGAACGGGCGCAGGAGTGCAAGCTCGAGACGATCTGCCGGAAGCTGTCGCTCGCTCCCGGCGAGCGGCTCCTCGACGTCGGGTGCGGATGGGGGTCGCTCCTGCTGCACGCGGCCCGACACCACAGCGTCACCGGCGTCGGCGTGACGCTGTCCGACGCCCAGGCCGAGCTTGCCCGCGAGCGGATCGAGCGCGCGGGGCTGAGCGAGCAGCTCGAAATCCGCGTCTGCGACTACCGCGAGGTGACCGACGGTCCGTACGACAAGATCGCGAGTGTCGGCATGTACGAGCACGTGGGACGCGATCAGCTCGACCACTACGCAGGCCACCTCCACGAGCTGCTCCGACCCGGCGGGCTGTTCCTCAACCACGGCATCGCTCGTCTGCGCGAGCGTCCCCGCGCCGAGGACACGTTCATCACCCGCTATATCTTCCCGGACGGCGAACTCCATCCGGTGACCGACGTGCTGCGCTCGATGGAGAGCTCTAGCTTCGAGATCCGCGACGTCGAATCCCTACGCGAGCACTACGTGCTCACGCTGCGGCGGTGGGTCGCGAACCTGGAGGCGCGGGCCGCCGAGGCCATCCGCGAGGTGGGCGAGATGCGCGTCCGCGCCTGGCGGCTCTATCTGCTCGGCTCCGCCGACGGCTTCGCTACCGGCGAGATCAGCGTCTTCCAGGTGCTGAGCGCGCGCGACGGTGCGCCGCACGGACTGCCCCTGGGCCGCCGCGCGTTGCTGGCCGCCTGACCCCCCGCAGCTCGACGCGACGGCGACATCTCCCGGGTCGACGTGCGCGAGCGTTCGCTCGACTCCCCCGACTGGGCACGTTCCTTGTTGACCGTCCGCGCCGCAATCTCCTCGGCGCGACTCTCGCTCGTCCCGGGGAAAGCTCTTGGAACCTTCCGGTACCCAACTTGACCGTTTGCGTTCCCATGTGGTACGAATCCGTTTCTGAGGAGCTTGTCCCTTGGCGGGGGAGGCAGGTGCGTCGCGCTGGCGCTCGCACTGGTCGCGGTCTTCGCTGACCAGCTCGGATCTCCCGGCGCTGATCCCGACCCTTACGGATGCGGCCAACCTCGCCGGCCGCGTCTATGAAGTCCAGCGCAACCGCGCGACGGCTTCGTATCCGGAGATCCTCAGCGCGCCAGCTGAGGAGGTCTATCCGTCCAGCGGGGGCTGATCGGGCGGGACGCCGCGGCCGTACCCCGGATCCTGCGAGCTGTACGGCTCGTCCTCGCCGCGCACGTCGCGGTAGCGACGGTCGAACAGCTCGAGCACTTCGGTCACGTCGGATGGGCCGCGCAGGTCGTGGCTGACCCCGAACGACTCGAGCCCGCCCGACTCCTCCGCCGGCTCGGCGTCGCCGTGCTCGATCAGCTCGTCGGCCTCAGATTCGAGGAAGGGCAACTCCGCCGCGCCTCGATCGGGGTAGAGCAGGCCGAGCTCCGAGTCTTCGTAGCGGACGACGGCTGCGCCATCGGCGCGCCGTTCGATGTGGATGCCGGGCCACGTGGCTAGCTCGTTGGCCACGTCGTCGACGGCTGCGTCGGGCTTAGTCACACGCCGATCGTATCCGCTGCGGGACTCCAGCCGATCGCCGGCGCGACCTCGCGCGCGATCGTCTCGAGCATCCGGGCGTTGTATTCGACCCCGAGCTGATTGGGGACGGTCAGGAGCAGCATGTCGGCGGCCGACACGCCAGCATCGCGCGCGAGCTCCTGGGCGATCACGTCCGGCTCGCCCGTGTAGGTGCGCCCGAACCGCGCCAGCGCGCCGTCGAGGTACCCGAGCTGGTCATGGTCGGAGCCGGCGCGGGCACCGAAGTAGCTCCGGTCCTCGTCGCTCACAATCGGGATCACGCTGCGGCTCACCGACACGCGCGGCTCGCGCGGCCAGCCCGCCGCTGCCCACGCCTCCCGGAAGATCTCGATCTGCTCGGCCTGGAGCTCGTCGAAGGGGACGCCGGTGTCCTCGAGCAGCAGGGTCGAGCTCATCAGGTTCATCCCCTGCTCGCCTGCCCATCGCGCGCTCTCGCGCGTACCGGAGCCCCACCAGATGCGCTCGCCCAGGCCCGGTGACTGTGGCTGGATGGCCAGCAGCCCGGGGGCGCCGGTCATCTCGGGATCGGCCTGGACGACGCCGTCGCCGGCGATCGCCCGGCGCAGCAGCGCTGTCTTCTCGCGGGCCAGGTCGGCGTCCGTGGTGCCCGCACGCGGAACGTAGCCGAAGGCATGGGCCCCGTTCAGCGCCGGCTCGGGTGAGCCGCGGCTGATCCCGAGCTGAAGGCGCCCGCCGCTGATCAGGTCGGCCGCGGCCGCATCCTCGGCCATGTAGAGGGGGTTCTCGTAGCGCATGTCGATCACGGCCGTCCCGATCTCGATGCGGGAGGTGCGGGCGCCGATCGCCGAGAGCAGCGGGAAGGGCGAGGCGAGCTGACGGGCGAAGTGATGCACGCGCACGAAGGCGCCGTCGATACCGAGCGCCTCCGCCGCCTCCGCGAGCTCGATCGTCTGCCGATGGGCGTCCGCCGCGGTGCGCGTCTGGGACCACGGGGCGGTCTGCCAGTGCCCGAAGGAGAGAAAACCGATCTGCTTCACAAAATGAAGTATAGAAGACGCGCTCGGCCGGCCCTGATCGGGCACAGGTGGCTAACTACTACGCGAAATCGTAGATACTGGGAAGGTTGACTTCTGGCCCGGCGTCCTCCGAAGAAAGACCCTCGTCAGCCGCCCGAACACCTCATCCGCGAGCGCTCGGCGCGCTGACCTGATGCAAGGAGTAACGCCCAATGAATCGCACTCGGGTACTCGCCCCTGCCCTGGCCCTGGTGTTTGTCGCCGTCGTCGCGATCTTCGTCGCGACGAGCGGCGGAAGCACGAAGACGACGCCGTCGACCGGCACGGCTGCCACGGCCATCTCGGTCGCGCAGACCTCGCTCGGCCCGACCCTGGTGGACGGGAACGGACGCACGCTGTACCTGTTCGAAGGCGACAAGCCGAACAAGAGCACCCTGTCCGCGGCCGGATTCGCCGTCTGGCCCGCCTTCGCATCGGCCGGAACGCCGCGGGCGTTAGACGGCGCCGCCGCGGGCGCGATCGGCAGGATCGCAGGATCCGGCCAGGTCACCTACAACGGTCATCCCCTCTACTACTACGTCGGCGACCAGAAGCCCGGCGAGACGACCGGGCAGGGCCTGAACGAGTTCGGCGCCCTCTGGTACGTCGTGTCTCCCCGGGGGAACGCCGTCGTCGGCGTCCCCAAGACCACGATCTCGAGCGGCGCGGTTGCGGGTGGGCCGAGCAGCGCAAGCTACGGTTACTGATCGTCACCGAGCGCGGAGAGGGGTGCGGCGCGGGCGGCGCAAGCTACGGTTACTGATCGTCACCGAGCGCGGAGAGGGGTGCGGCGCGGGCGGCGCAGGCGTAGGCGTAGGCCAACGTGGCCGGTGAGACCGGCCGCGTTCGCCGCCAGCAACGACGCCGAGCAGCACGACGCTGGTGCGACTGCGCGACGAACCATCCCCACACGAGCGTGGCCCCGGCGACGAGGCTCGCCGCGCGCGCGACACGCGTATCTACTACGCACTGGAGCAGATAGCGAGAATCATGCTACTATGTAGCGTAGTAATTGTTACCCGCCAAGTCAGGAGATGCGAGGGTGACTGAGCCCACGGTCCCACCGGCTCTGCACGAGCTCGAGCGGCACGTCATGGAAGTGGTGTGGCTGCGCGGAGAGGCCTCGGTCCGCGAGGTGATGGACGTCGTGAACGGCATCGGTGGCAAGCGACGCGCGTACACCACCTACATGACGATCATGGCGCGACTCGTGCGCAAGCAGCTGCTGCAACGCGAGCGCTGCGGTAAGACGGATTACTACCACCCGGTCTTCACGCGCGAGCGCTACGACGATCTGTGCGCGCGGGCCGCAGTCGAGTCGGTTCTCGACGCGTTCGGCGGCGTGGCCGTTGCCCACATGGCCCGCCAGATGGCGCGACTGGATCCCGATCGGCGGCGCGCGCTGGGAGGCATCGCCGATGAGGACTGAGCTGCACGGGCGCGTGTTCCGTGAGCGGTCTCCTCGTCGTGGGCGCCGCCATGGCGACGGCGCTGGCCTCGCTGCACCGCACATCGGCCGGCGCCGGCGGTTTCTCGACATGGCCCGGCTCGCCGTGGTCGGACCGCTCGAGCGAGATCCCGCGGTCATCGTCATCGCCGATCCGCATCCGCAGGCCTTCTGCGTCGGCTATCTCCGGCCGGAGATATATGTCCCGGAGCGGACGGTCGAACTCCTCAGCGACGATGAGCTCGCTGCGGTGCTGGCGCACGAGCATCAGCACAGACGCGTGCGCGATCCGCTGCGGTTCGCTTGTGGCCGAATCCTCAGCGACGCGCTGTTCTTCGTTCCGGCGCTGCGGCTGCTGTGCCGCCGGTACGCCGATCTGGCTGAGGTGGGCGCCGACGCCGCGGCGATCGGCGACGTCGGACGCAGACCGCTGGCCAGGGCCCTGCTCGCAATCGAGCAAAGCGGACATCCGGCGGTGGCGGGGTTCTCCGCCGAACGCGTCGACTCGCTGCTCGGCCAGCCCGTCCGCCTGAGCGTGCCCCTCCGCCGGGTCGGCGCATCGCTCGCCGGGCTGGCCGGACTCGGGGGGTCGATCTGGCTGATCAGCGGGGTCGCCTCGGCTCAGGCGACCCTGAACCCGCCGATCCTCTCCCCTCGGCCGTGCATCGCGGTCACGATGGCGCTGGTGCTCCTGGCGGGCGCGCTCAGATTGACGCGATGAGCTCCCGCCGCGCCGAGAGGGACGCCGCACGGGAGGCGAGGCTCATCGCCGAGGCACGGGTCCGCGCGGAGGCGGCTCGACGCAGGCGGCTGCGGATCTTCGCCGGCACCGGCTTGGTCGCCATCGCTCTGGTCGCGGCCGCGGTGGGAGTCTCGAGTCGTGGCGGTGCGGTGGCGAACGCCGCTTCGGGCGGCGTTCTGCGCGGCGCGGCGTATTCGGCTCGTCTGTTCGCCGGCATTCCGCAGCGCGGCATCTCCCTGGGCCGCCCGGACGCACCCGTGCGGATGGTCGAATTCGCCGACCTGCAGTGCCCCTACTGCGACGAGTACGCGCTCCAGGCCTTGCCCACGCTGGTGACGGATTACGTGCGCACCGGCCGGGTGCAGATGCAGTTCGAGAACCTCTCCTTCATCGGACCTGGCTCGGTGGTCGCCGGTCGCGTGGCGGCGGCCGCGGCCGAGCAGAACCGACTGTGGAACTTCGTCGACCTGCTGTACCTGAATCAGGGCGAGGAGAACACCGGGTACGTCACCCCCGGTTACCTGCATCGTCTGCTCGCTGCCGTCCCCGGGCTCGACGTCCCGTCCGCGCTCGCGGCGAGCCGCGCGCCGGCGGCAAACGCCGCGCTCGGGCTCGCCACCCGCATCGCCGAGGAGGACGGCGTCGACGGCACGCCGTCCTTCCTGGTCGGCCGGGCCGGCGGGCCGCTTCGGCCCCTCACGCCGTCATCGCTGACCGCCGGGCCGTTCGCGGCGGCAATCGACCAGCTGCTGGGCGCTCATCGCTGAGCCGCCTCAGCGTGCTCGATCAGGCGCTGGTACTCGCCCGCCGCGCTCTCCTCGCGGTCGAGCGCGGCAAGGTAGACGTCGAAGGCGACCTCGCGATCGCTGGAGGCTGCCTGCGCCCAGCGGCTGTAGGCAAGCTCGACCGCGGCGCTCTCCTCGCGCCAGTCGACGTAGCTGTCCATGACCGCGTCGACCAAGGTCGACACCGAGGAAGCGGCCGGGGACCGTCTGAGGTTCATGATGATCAGCTCCACTCGAGGATTCGATAGCCGGAAGACCCCTCCGCTCCCCATACGACGAGTGGTAGTAGAAGGGTCCAATGTTCCAGACGCCACCCCCGAGCGAATCCTTCCACCACCCGGCCGGGCTCCCCCTGCAGCCAGGAACGAGCGGAAGATTCGAGCCTCCACAGGCGTCTGGAATCTCAGGATGTACGTGAGCTTGCCCGGCCGAACCGTGCGCGGGGCGACCGTCGCTGCTTCTCCGGTCCCCCGTCGCGCCACCTTGGCGGCCACCCGGGTGTCCCGGGCCGGCGCCCTGCTCGGAGCGCTGGGCGCGGGATCATCGATGTTCGCGATCTCGCGGCTGTTCGAGAGCTGGCGCGTCACCTCCACCAGCGCATCGCACAGCGCGGTGGTCCTGGGCCTACGGTTGAGCTACCCGACCGCCAACCTACCCGCGGTCGCGGTGGTCGCATTCGCAGCGTTGGGGCTCGCCGTGATCTCGACGATGATCGCGGGGGCCACACGCGAGCTGGCCGCCGATCGACGACTGCGCCGATCCCTCCTCGCCAGCCGACCACGGCCCATCGACGGCGCGTTCCTCATCGACGATGACCGGCCGCGGGCCTTCTGCGCCGGGCTGTTCAAGCCACGGGTGTACGTGTCGAGCGGCGCGCTGGCGCTGCTCGACGACGACGCCGTACGGGCCGTGCTCGGGCACGAGCGCCACCATGCCCGGCGCTACGACCCCCTCCGCCTGGCCTGCGCCCGGGTCATCGTCAGAGCGCTGGTGTTCGTCCCCGGCCGGCGACACCTGGCGCGCCGCCTCGAGGCCCTGACCGAGCTGAGCGCGGACGAGAGCGCGATCATCGCCGCGCCCGACGGCCGTTCCGCCCTGGCCCGCGCCATGCTCGGTTTCTCAGGACAGTCGCGCATGGACGACCCTTCGGGCATCGACTCCGAACGCGTCGATCACCTGCTCGGGGACTGGGAGCCGCCGAGCCCCCGCTTCCCGGCGGCGGTGTGCGTGGTCGCCCTCTCGGTTATCGGCTTGCTGGTGGCCCTCGCCGCGCTCGGCGGCCGGGTGGCGAGCGGATCGGCCACGCTGGCGCCGCCTTTGCTGTCGCATCAGCCGTGCGTCGTGATGCTCGCCCTGATCCCCGGCCTCGTGGCGGTCGGCGCGGTTTATCTACGACGCTGTATAGTAGATCGCGATGCCGCCGGACGTCCACCCTCAGGACGGGAGCCACGCCATCAGGATCGGCGAGGCTGCGCTGGTGCTCGTCGGCAGGGTCCGGTTCGACGCTGACGACGGTCCCAGGCGCGCGATCTGGACGCGGGGGCGGGCGCGGTCACCCGCACGGTTCGTGGCCATAGTGTTGACCCACCGCGGAGCTATCCTCCCCTCCAATGGCGCGCTCGCGCTCACCGAAGGTCCCCCCGCCGCTGCACGAGCTGGAGGCGGAGATCATGGAGGAGATCTGGCGGCATGAGGGCCCGACCACGGTCAAGCTGGTGATGGACGCGCTCAACCGGAAGGCCAAGCCGCCGCGCGCCTACACCACTTACATGACCGTCATGCGCCGACTGGACGACAAGGGGCTACTGACGCGCAAGCGAAGTGGTCGCTACGACAGCTACGCGCCCACGCTGACGCGCGAGGAGTACCAGGAGCGGCGCGCCGGCGCCGAGGTCCGCGGGCTCGTCGACCAGTTCGGGGACGTGGCGCTGGCGCACTTCGCGCGTAGCCTGTCGTCGCTCGATCCGGCACAGCAGCGCAGGCTCCGTCGCCTCGCCAGCGGCAAGTAGCCAGGGCGGCCGACGGCCGGCGCGCGCGTGTGGGAGCTCGCGCGCGCCGGCACCTCTGATCGGTCGTAGACCGGTTTAGGACCGCCCGATCTACTACGATATATAGTAGCTCATGAGCGCGATGTCAAGTCGACTCCGCCGGAAGTAGGAGCCCCGCCTCCCCGGCTGGGGGGATGCAGACCCGAACCCTAGATCCCGAGCGCGCAGCCGTCCTTGCGCGCATCCGAGCCGCCGAACAGCGTCCCGTCGCGGACGATGATCGCCTGGCCGCCACCGAACGGGTTGCGGGCCGTCTCGAGGCGGATCTCGAAGCCGAGATCCCCCAGCTCGGCGGCTCGCTCCCACAGGGGTTCCTCGAGGCTGAGCGTGCGACCGGCGACCCGGAATCGCCCGCGGTCCAGCGCGACCTGCGGGTCGCCGGGACCGTCTCCGCCGTCCATCAGCGAGCACAGGAACTGCACGTGCGACTGGGCCTGGATGAAGCCACCCATCAGGCCGAACGGGCCGACCAGCTCGCCGGCGCGGGTGAGCATTCCCGGAATCAGCGTGTGGTAGGGGCGCGTGCCGCCGATCACCTCGCCCTGCACGGCGAAGCCGGCGGCGCGGTTGCCCAGGACGATGCCGGTCTGGCCCGCCACCACGCCCGAGCCGAACGGCCCGTAGAGGCTCTGGAGCAGCGACACAGCCGTCCCGTCGGTGTCGACCGCGCACACGCACACGGTCCCGCCGGCCGGTTCGGCGACCGGGCCCGGCAGCTGCGCTCGGCGGGCCCCCACGTGCTTCTCGGCCAGCAGATGGGATACGTCGGCGCCGTCCCGGACGGTGGCCAGCGCGTCCTCGAGGGCCAGGCCGACCGCGACCACCTGCTCGCGTAGGTCGGCGTCTCCATCCCCGAGGATGGTCAGCGCCTCGAGCGCGGCCACGCCCTGGGTCGGGGCCGGCAGCTCGGCCACCTCGAGGCCCCGGTAGGGAGCGGTCAGCGGGGTCACCCAGCGAGGCCGGTAGCCGGCCAGATCATCGACGGTGATCCAGGTCGCCGCGGCAATCGCCTCGGCGGCCGGGCCGTCGTACAGGAACCCGGGGCCCAGGGCGGCGATGCCCTCGAGCGTGGCGGCGAGCTCGGGCAAGCGGTAGCGCCCGCCAAACGCGGGCGGTGGACCGAACGCCACGGGAGCAGTCGGGCTGGTGCGCCAGACCCGCGCGCAGTTGAAGCCGGCCGGGACGCCGGCGGCGGCGAGGCCGATCGCCGGCTCCAGACAGCGCCGGAGGCCGGCGCGCCCGAACCGCGCCGACAGCTCGCCCCAGCCCGCGACCGCGCCGGGGACGTCGACCGAATGCGGGCCCTGCTCGGCGGGGGGCTCGCGGGGAGCGAGCGCCGGCGCCGGCCCGGCCGCGTCCAGTCCGTGCAACGCGCCGGAGGGCTCGCGGACCAGGGCAAACAGGTCGCCCCCCACACCGGTGGCGTGCGGCTCGGTCACGCACAGCACAGCCGCGGCACAGATCGCGGCGTCGACAGCGCTGCCACCCTCGCGCAGGACGTCGAGGCCGTGGAGCGTCGCCAGCGGCTGGCTGGTGGCGACCATCGCATGCGACGCAACCGACGCCGCCCGCGACGGCGAGAGGGAGAACGGCACTAGTGGCCCACTCAGCGCTCGCCGTACTGCTCGATCGCGTAGCGCTCGAGGCCGCACGCGTGAAGCCGCTCGACGGGCGCGCGGAAGGTGACCTGGACCACGCCAGGGTGGCGGCCGATCTCGATCGCGCCCGCGATCGTGGCCCGGTTCTTGACCTCCGGCACCGAGAGTCCGAGTAGCTGCGCCGCGCGAGCCAGGCCGTTGTCGGTCGCACTGTTCAGGTCGGGGCCGGTGCCGACCACCGAGATCGGCAGCGACTCCTCGATCTCCTCGACGCCGTAGCGCCGGCCAAGGGCGGACGCTCGCATGCGCTCTTCGCTCGAGAGCGGGCGAGCCAGGAACGGGAGGTCCTCGACGAGCGGGAACAGGATCGGGCCGTCGATCGAGAGCCCTTTGACCACCTCCGCCTGGAGCGTGACCGTGCCCGACACATCGCAGGTGTGGCCGGCGATCTCACCGTCGCCCTGGAGAGCGTGCATGTCGCCCAGGTACAGGCCGGCGCCCGGCAGCTTGACCGGGCAGATCAGGATCGCGCCGGCACGGACCGCGTCGATGTCCATGTGACCGTCGGTCTTGTGCTCCTGGAGCTCCTGAGCCGTCAGAGCGTAGGCGTGGGGCGCGCCGATCAGGAACGACCCGAAGTCGCCCGCGTTGTGGGAGTCGGGCATGGTGATCGACGGCGAGGTGCCGATTTGCCCGAGGAACGGACGCAGCCGGGTGGCCAGCGCCACGATGTCGTGCGGGGCGAAGGTGAGGATTGGGTTCTGCACCGAGTTGTCGGGCAAGGCGGCGAAGCGCCGCGCCTCCCGCGCGAACGCCTCGGCCGTCGCCGCGGGCACGGTGAGGCCGACCGTGCGCAGATCGTCGAAGGCGATCGTGTAGCCGCCCGAGAACGTGAACGGGGTGGCATCGGCGCCGCAGACCGCGCACCGGATCGATTCGGGGCCGATCCCCTCGATCCGGGTCTGGGTCCACTCGGTACCACAACCGGGGCAGACCGGGGCGCAGAACGGATCCCCGTTGAAGCGGCCTTCCATGGGCCGATCGGTCCCCGACGCCGTGGCGAGCGAGGTGACCTCGATGTCCTTGATGCGAACCGCGATCGCGTCGCCGACCTCGGCACCAGCCACCGCCACCGGCTGGGCCACCTCGTGACCGCCGCGGATAGAGGGAGTGATCATCGGCCCCCAGCACCCCGGAGCCGAGTTCCACACCACGTGGCCGCCGTCGGCCACCGGCCCGAGCATCGCCACGTCCGGGCCGAGCAGGCCGTCGGTGAAGGTATCGACGAACACCGTCTGGTGGGCTTCCCTGATGCGAGGTTCAGCTGGTTCGATTGCCACGAGGTCACTCCTTCCAGGGGTTGGTCATCCTCCCGCCACCGGGGTGAGCAGCGCGACCTCCTCGCCGGGTGCGAGCGCACGGCCGCGGTCTACGTGCTCACCGGCGACCAGGGGGAGGGCGGACACGAGTACGGCACCCAGCTCCGGGGTGCTGTTGGCCAAACGCTCGTAAACGTCGGCCACGGTGGCGCCGCGGGGCAGCTCCAGGCTGAGCACGGGCGCCGGCGCGAGCCGGGCGAGACTGCTGCCGAGGCGAATCCGAACGATCATGCGCCGGGCCTCGATCTTACGTCCGCCACGGCCACCGGTAAAGACTGTTCGGCGGCGCCTGACGGCGCGCCTTTGGCCGGCCTCGATGAGTCGTCGAGCCCGGATCGGAGAGCAGCAGGCGTTCGGTCGAGCGGCCGACGTAAGTCGGAGCCATGCCCGCGCTGCCCAGGTACATGCGCGCCGCCCCGGCGGCGCTGGCGGCCGCCCTGATCGTCGCGCCCGCCGCCCACGCGTCCATCTACGGACCGGCGATGTCGGCCGCCGCCGTCCGCTCGATGCAGGCCCAGGGCGTGCGCGAGATCGTCGTGAAACGGGCTCCCGGGGTGTCGGCCGCCCAGCAGGCCGCGATCCGGGCACAGGCCGGAGTGACGTACGCCGGACCGGGACCGCTCCCGGGCACCGAGCTCGATCGGGCCCCGGCCGGACAGCTCGCGGCCGCGGTGGGCAAGCTCGAGCGCGACTCGCAGGTCCAGTACGCCGAGCCCAACGGCACGGTGCACGCGACCTCCGCCCCCAACGATCCGTACTTCTCGCAGCAATGGGCCTTGCAGAACACCGGGCAATCGGTGAACGGCGACAGCGGGACCGCGGGCGACGACATCGGTGCCAGCTACGTGTGGCCCCACTCCACGGGCTCGGGCGTGACGGTCGCCGTGGTCGACACCGGGGCCGACTCGACCGCCCCCGACCTGAACGGACAGCTCGTCCCGGGGTATTCCTGGGTGAACGACGACACCGACACCCAGGACGAGAACGGGCACGGCACCCACGTGAGTGGGATCATCGCCGCGGTCCAGGACAACGGGGTCGGCGTCAGCGGAGTGGCGCCGGGTGCGCACTTGATGCCCCTACAGGCGCTCGATGCGAGTGGCGGCGGTACCGACACGGACGTGGCCGCCGCCTTCAACTACGCCGGCGAGGAGAACGTCCCGATCGTCAACGCGAGCCTCGGCAGCACCACCCCGTCGCAGGTCATCGAGCAGGCGATCGCCGCCTACCCGAACACCCTGTACGTCGTCGCCGCCGGCAACGACGGGACCGACAACGACAACCCGAGCACGCCCTTCTATCCCTGCGACCTGACCGAGGCCAACGTGATCTGCGTCGGCGCGTCCGATCAGAACGATCAGCCGGCCTGGTTCTCGGACTACGGCACGAGCAGCGTCGACCTGTTCGCCCCGGGGGTGAACATCCTCTCCACCTGGCTCACGAGCGACGGCTCGGCCCAGTATGCCTACGCCGACGGCACGTCGATGGCGACGCCGATGGTGTCGGCCACGCTCGCGCTGATGCTGGCCCGCAACCCGTCGCTGTCGGCCACCCAGCTCAAGAGCGACCTGCTGGCAAGCGTGGACCAGGAGCCGCAGTTCGCCGGCGAGTCGGTGAGTGGCGGCGAGCTCGACGCGGCCGCCGCGGTGGCCATGGCCGGCGGCGACGCGCCCTACGGCGCGCCCGGCAACCGGAGTCGCCCCGTGGTGAGCGGCTCGGCGACCGTCGGGAGCACCTTGGGCGTGAGCACCGGCGACTGGAGCCGCGCGCCCACCGGCTACACGTACCAATGGCAGCGGTGCTGGGCCGGGCTGTGCCTTCCGGTTCCGGGCGCGACGAGCGCCGGCTACACGCTCACGGCGAGCGACGCCGGCGCGACCCTGTACGCCACCGTCACCGCCGCCAACGCCATCGGCTCGACGCAAGCGATCAGCACCGAGACGGGCATGGTGCAGCTACCCGGCGGCTCCCCGGCTCCGGCATCCTCGGCGGGCAGCGCGACGGCCGCCGGACCGACCGTACCGTCGAGTCGGTCGTCGGCGAGTCATCCGGCCCGGAGGCGGAAGGTTCGGCTCCACGCTCCGCGCCGCCGACCGCGGCGCCGCCCTGCGGCCAAGCGTCGAAAGACTTCGGTCAAGTCCCGGTCGGGCCGAAGCGCTCGGTCCTGACCCGGCCTGGGTCGTGTCCGATCGCGACCAGCCAGGCGGCGGCGGTCTCGACGAACCCGTTCGGTCCGCACACGTAGACGAGCGGCCGGTCGGCGGGCGGCCCGGCCGCCAGCTCGAGTAGCGGCCGGTCGATCCGCCCGGTGTGCCCGGTGTAGTCCTCAGGCCACTCGCGGGTCAGCGCGAAGCGGAGCTCGAAGAGGTCGTAGGCGTGGTCATAGGCGAGCAGCTCCTCACGGTAGATCAGCTCGCTCCACGACCGCGACGAGGACACGGTGCGGGCCGGGACCGCGTGGCCGGTCGCTACCCAGTGGCGCAGGATCGCGCGCAGCGGCACGATGCCCGAGCCGCCGCCGATCACAACGAGCGGGCCGCCCAGCGAGTCCTCCCACAGGAAGTAGCCACCGATCGGTCCGCGCAGCTCGAGCTCGTCGCCCGGCCGTAGCTCTTCGACCAGGTACGGCGAGACCTCGCCGTCGTCGAGGCGCTCGACGGTCAGGACGAGATGGTCGTCCTCGGGAGCCGACGCGATCGAGTAGCTGCGCTCGGCGACGTAGCCGTCCTCGGCGGTCAGCCGCAGGTCGACGTGCTGGCCGGCGCGGTGCCCGGTCCAGTCCGGTGGGTCGAGCACGAGGCTCGTGACCCGCGCGGTCTCGACCACCAGCTCGACGACGGTGGCCAGCTGCCAGGTCAGTCGCCCTGGTAGCGCTGCTCGAGCCATGGGTCGCCGTGGTTGTGGTAGCCGTAGGTCTCCCAGAACCCCGGCTCATCGTCGAGCGTCAGCGTCAATCCGCGTACCCACTTGGCGCTCTTCCAGAAGTACAGATGCGGCACGAGCAGCCGCGCGGGGCCGCCGTGCTCCGGGTGAAGCGGCTCGCCGTCGAACTCATAGGCCACCCACGCCTTGCCGCCGGTGACGTCCTCGAGCGGGAGGTTCGTGGTGTACCCGCCGTCGGAGAAGGCGGTCACATACTCGGCCTCGGTGCCGACGCTCTCGAGCAGCGTGTCGACCGACACGCCCTTCCAGTGCGTGTCGAACTTCGACCACTTGGTCACGCAGTGGATGTCGACGGTCGGGGTTTCGGCCGGCAGCGCGAGCAACTCCGGCCACGTCCACGACGCCGAGTGGTCGACCTGGCCGTCGATCCGGAAGCTCCATTGATCGAGCGGCGTGCGCGGGGTGGGTCCGGCCGACAGGACCGGGAAGCCCGTCTCCACGTATTGCCCTGGCGGCAGACGGGAAGGATCGACCGTCGGCCGGCGCCGTCCGGTGAACCCGCGCGAGATCGGCGACATCAGCTCGCCGCCGCGTGCCCGATCTGGACTCGGATCATCCACAGCTGCTTCTCGAGCTCGCGGAGGACCTCGATCAGCACGTCCTGGCTGGCGGCGTCGATATCGCCCATTCGGTCCATGCGCTCGCGCACGCGGTCGGCGACGTCGTTCAGCCGCTCGCTCAGGTCGCGCACGACCACGTGGCTGTCGAGCGCTCCTCGCTCGATGCGTGCCAGCCCGCTGCCGGCCACCGTCGCGCTCTGGCCGTCGACGTAGTAGCCCAGCGCCACCGCTCTCTCGGCGACCACGTCCGAGAGCTCCCGCCACGAGTCGACGAACTCATCGAGCTGCTCGTGCAGCGGCTTGAACAGGGGCCCGGTGACACTCCAGTGCAGCTGCTTGCCGAACAGCGAGAGGTCGACCAGCTCGACCAGCGTCGCCTGCAGCTGGTTGCCGACGTCCTCACGTTGATGCGGCTCGGCTAGGGCCGGAAGATGCGCCTGTGTACTTGATGCCATGTTCTGCTCCTGATCGGACGATTGTGAGCACCGGCGGGTTCCTGCTGAGATCAGCTTAATCGCGGCCAGCGGTGGTCGTGGACTCGTTTTTTTGTGCCCGGTGAGCTAAGTCGCCAGAATGAGTGGTCGTGAGCGACCCCGAACCTGCGCCTAGGGCCTCGACGCCATCCAACAAGGCGGTCCCGCCGGCGAATATGCCGCGCGACAAACAGGGCTGGCGCGTGGCCCCGGCCCCGGATGGACGCGGGATGCCGGAGGAGCACAAGCCGGCGCCGCCGCACCGCTGGCGCGGGCTGTGGATCTCCTTCCTCGTCCTGCTGGCGTTGAACTGGCTGTCGGTGCTGCTGTTCCAGCCCGCTGGCCAGCCGCGGGTCACGGTGCCGTTCAGCCCGTACTTCCTGAACCAGCTCGAGGCCGGTCAAGTGGCGTCGATCTCCGCAAAGAGTGGCGCGATCGACGGCACGTTCAAGGCCGCGGTGCACTACCCGGAGAGCACCTCGACGGCCACCACCCTGTTCGCCACGCAGGTCCCGTCGTTCTGGAACACGAACGAGCTGACCACGCTCCTGCAGTCCAAGGGAGTGCAGGTCAACGCGAAGAACCCGAACCCGGGGACCTCGGTGCTGACCGAGCTGCTGCTCGGATTCGGCCCCACGCTCCTCTTGTTCGCGGTGATCTACTTCATCGCCCGGCGCGCCATAACGTCCGGCGGCGGTGGCGGCCTCGGCGGGCTGGGGGCATTCGGGCGCTCGCAGGCCCGGCGCGTCGACCCGGAGAAGATCCGGGTGACGTTCAACGACGTGGCCGGAATCGACGAGGCCAAGGGGGAGCTGACCGAGATCGTCGACTTCCTGAAGACCCCGGAGCGCTACCAGAAGCTGGGCGGCCGGATGCCCCACGGCGTGCTCCTGTACGGCCCGCCGGGCACGGGCAAGACGCTGCTGGCGCGCGCGGTGGCCGGGGAGGCCCACGCCGCGTTCTTCTCGATCGCCGCATCGGAGTTCATCGAGGCGATCGTCGGCGTCGGCGCCGCGCGCGTGCGCGACCTGTTCGCCAAGGCCAAGGAGGCGGCGCCGTCGATCATCTTCATCGACGAGCTCGACGCGATCGGCCGCTCGCGTCAGGGGTCGATCTCGGTCACCGGCGCCAACGACGAGCGCGAGCAGACGCTCGACCAGATCCTGACCGAGATGGACGGGTTCGAGCCGAGCGAGGCCGTCGTCGTGATCGGCGCGACCAACCGGGCCGAGATCCTCGATCCCGCCCTGCTCCGGCCCGGGCGGTTCGATCGCCGGGTCGCCGTGCAGCCGCCCGACCGGGCCGGGCGGGCGAAGATCCTCGAGGTGCACACGCGCTCGATACCGCTGGCCAGTGACGTCGATCTCGGGGCACTGGCCTCGACAACGCCGGGCATGGTCGGGGCTGACCTCGCCAACCTGTGCAACGAGGCGGCGCTGCTCGCCGCCCGCCGCAACCACGACAAGGTGACGATGGCGGACTTCACCGACTCGCTCGAAAAGATCATCCTGGGTGCGCCGCGCGGAATCATGCTGAGCAAGGAGGACCGCGAGCGGACCGCCTACCACGAGTCAGGGCACGCGCTGATCGGGATGCTCACCCCCGGAGCCGACCCCGTCCGCAAGGTGTCGATCATCCCCCGTGGCCAGGCGCTCGGGGTGACGTTGTCGACGCCCGACGCCGACCGGGTGTCGTACTCGCGCGAGGAGCTCGAAGCCAAGATCAAGGTGGCGCTGGGCGGCCGCACGGCCGAGGAGGTCGTCTACAAGCAGATCACCACGGGCGCCGAGTCGGACCTCCAGCAGCTGACGCAGATCGCGCGGTCGATGATCGGGCGCTGGGGCATGAGCGACAAGCTCGGTCCGCTGACGCTGCTCCCATCGGATGGGCAGGGGCCGCTGCTGCCCGGTGCGAGCGAGACCTCTCCGCAGTTGCAGTGGCTGATCGACCAAGAGGTCCAGACGCTGGTCGAGCACCTCCACACCGCGGCGACCAAGCTCCTGACCACCCACCGCGATCAGCTCGAGAGTCTCGCCCAGGCGCTGCTCGTGGCCGAGACGCTCGATGCGCCGGCGGCCTACGCCGCCGCCGGCGTCCCAATGCCGCCGCCACCTCCCGCGCCCGAGCCCGAGCCGCCGGTGACGCCGGTGACGCCGGCGGCCGAGCCGGTGGCGGTGTCCGCATCCGAATCGCCGAGCGCGTAGGCGCCC
>Ga0187769_10000028_pt1 | contig 70630 bp, 63 predicted proteins | sample 0116_SJ02_MP02_1_FD_133140 | JGI IMG/M metagenome (GOLD analysis project Ga0187769, IMG submission 133140) | Tropical peat soil microbial communities from peatlands in Department of Meta, Colombia - 0116_SJ02_MP02_10_MG | ecosystem: Environmental > Terrestrial > Soil > Wetlands > Peat | place...
TCGATTCCGTCCTCGAGCACCGAACGGACGAACCGCTCGACCAGCACCGAGGTCTTGCCGCTGCCGGCGCCGGCGTCGAGCAACAGGTCGCCCTCCCGGCGCTCGATCGCCACCAGCTGCTCGTCGGTGAATGCGCGCTGGGCCGTGTCGGGCTCCGAGAGGTCAAGCACGGCAGATCCCGGGGAAGCTGCAGCCGTCGCGCGAGCACGTCGCCGGGCACGGCTCGAGCTCACCGGCTCGGAGCCGCGCCGCAAGAGCCAGCGCGCGGGTCCGTGCTTCGTTGAGCATCTCGTCGAGCTCGGCTTGGTCGCGGGCGTCGTTGGCGACCAGACCCTCGCCGGGCGCGGCGCCCTCCAGATACACCCCGCGCGCGCGCAGGTCGCCCCCGCCGAGGGGCTGGTAGAAGCCGCCTACCGGCTCGAGGCCCAGGAGCTGCCGGACCGCGAGCATGTACAGCGCCACCTGGAGCTGGCGGTCGGTTGCCCACCGCGCGCCCTGGTGCTCGGGGCGGGCCGAGCCGCTCTTATAGTCGCGGACGATCGCCCGGGCGGGTGGGCTCGAAGCCTCGGCGTCCACGCGGTCGATGATCCCGCGCAACCGTACGTCCTCGCCCAGCTCGAGTGGCGGTAGCGAGCCGTCCTCCTCACCCTCCTCCGAGAAGCCGAACCGCCACTCGAGGCCGTACGTCGGCCACGACCAGCTGACGCGCGCCTCGTACATCAGGTACCGGCGCAGGTCCGCCGCCACCGAGCGCGCCCATCCCGCCCGCACCGCGTCGCCGCGACCGATGGCGATGCCGTGCGACTTCTCGCCCAGCACCGCGTCGAGCAACTCGAGCGCGCGCGGCAGCGAATCCTCGGTGACCGGTCCGCCGAGGCGTCGGAGCACCTGCTCGAGCACGCTGTGCATGTAGCTACCGCGGGCCAGGGCGTCCGGGTCGGGCTCGAGCTGGTCGGGCTGGAGCTCGCGCTCGACCAGCCACTTGACCGGGCAGTCGGCGTACGTCTCGAGCGCGCCGGCGGACAGGATCCGGCTGTGGCGGACGTGCTCGAGTGCGGCCGCGCCCAACGTCTCGATCGGTGACGGCACCTCGCCGGCTCGCGGAGCCGAGGCAGCGGCGCGGGCCCGCGCGAGCTCGCGCTCGGTGGGCGCGGCGGCGGCGTCCCACACCACGTCCGCCAGCATCCGCCGCCGCCGGCGCTCCGGCCAGTCCGCGACGAGCAGCTCGGCCACGTCCGCCAGGAACGGCGAGGGCAGCGCCAGGTTGCCCTCCTCGTCGGAGCTGCGGTAGCCGAGGATCACCCGCTCGGTGGCGCGGGAGACGCTCGTGTAGAAGAGGTAGCGCTCGCGCGCGAGCGCGTCCTCGCGCAGGCGCAGCCGAAGTCCGCTGCACGCGGCCAGCTCTCGGCGGAGTTCGTCGGACAGGAACGGCTCGGGCACCGCGGCGAGGGGGAACTCGCTCTCCTGAAGGCCGCATACGACGACGGCACGAAACCGCCGGGCCCGGATCGAGAGGGGATCGGCGAGCAACACCGCGCCGGTTGGGGCCGTGGGCGGCGCGGACATCTCGAGCGTCTCGAGCAGTTCGATCAGCTCGGCGCCCGACGTGCGTTCGGCGAGCTCGGCGAGCTCGGCGAGGGCGCTGGTGAGAGCTCCGACGGCGCGGGCGTCAAGCTCCTCGTCCGGGTCGAGCAGCGCCGCCTGTCCGCGGTGCCGGGCGGCCAGCAGCCGCTGGGCGTGTCGAATCAGCTCCGCGCCGGGGTCGGGCGTCGTCCGCAGGGCATCGATCTCGTCCAGCTCGAGTCCTCTCGGCGCACGTGCTCGGGCCTGAGCGAGCGAGCGCAGCCCCTCCTTGCGTACGACGGCCTCGAGCCGGTCGACGACATCGGCGGACTCCAGCAGTCCGGGCGCCCGCAGGTACGCGATCAGGTCATCCGCTCCGGCGCGGGCGGGCTCGAGCAGGGCGCACCGCGCCAGCGCGAGCAGGGCGCGGCCGAGCGCGGTGCGCGCCGCCGACGTCCGCCGGTGAGCCGCAACCGGGATCCCGTAACGCGCGAAGACATGCTCGACCAGCGCGGCGCTCCGCTCCGGGGTGCGGTAGACCACCGCGATCTCCGCGGCCGGGACGCCATCGCGCAGCAGCTCGAGCACCTCGGCGGCCGCCAGCTCGGCCTCGGCCAGCTCGCCGCCGGCTTCGAGCAGCCCGATCGCTCGGCCCGGGTCGATCCGCGCTTGGGCCGGCTCGAACAGGCGGCGCTCCAGATGGTGCAGCGCGTCCCTCGCCGCCGGCTCGTAATGCTCGCCGAGCGCGGGCAGCTCGGTGACCCGGTCAGCGAGCGGCCGGAGCTCTTCGACCACCTCGGCGCGCGCCACCAGGGCCGCGCGGCCGGCCTCGTAGGTGAGCGACACCGTCACGTCGACGCCCACCATTCGCGCCAGCGTCTCGATCGCGTCGCGCTCGAGCGGGTGCAGGTCGTCGAACCCGTAGAAGAAGACCGGATCGGGGCCCCACCGGGCCGGCGCGGCGCGTAGCGCGTCGAGCGCCCGCCACGCGAACAGCTCGGAGTCGACTCGGTCGAGCTGGTCGAGGCGCGCCGCGTACGCCCGGTAGATCGCGGCCACGTCGCGGGCGTACGCGCTCCGGCGGGGATCCTGCTCGGCCCAGGCGCGCATCGCCGCGGCGAACCGCTGCGGGGTCACCAGCGAGCGCTCGAGCTCGGCGATCAGCTCGCCGGCGGCCTTCGGGAAGCCGGCCGTGCCGGCCGCCTCGCGGAGCGCGTCGAACTCGACGCCGGCCAGCGCGCCCTCGAGCACCCTCTCGCGCTGCAGCGCGGTGAGGCGCCGGGCGGCGTACCCCGTCCGGCCGGCGATCTCCCCCGCCAGCCCCGAGAAGGTGAGAACCGATCCGAGCAAGGTCTTCTCGGCCGCTAGCTCACGGGCGTAGTGGCCGGCATCGGCCGCTGTCGGCACGACGAGGATCGCGCCGCGGGCCGAGGCGGCGGCGAACGCGCCCAGCACCTCCCCGGCCTTGGCCGAGTTGGCGGGTCCGAGGACGAGCGTCAACGGCATGAGCTCCATAGTGCCGCGCGCCGAGGACGGGTCCGGCGACATCGTGGCGCAGTCGATTGGGTACCCGCCGGCCTCAATCTTGCGTCCAGCCGTTTCGGCGCCGGTTCACGCACGTGCCTCGGGCGCTCGATGAACAGCCCTAAGCACGGAAGCAAGTTGGCCGATGCGGGTGCCGGGTAATAGCTGGAGATCAAGGAGATCTCTGGACCGCGCCCCGAGCCGACACGATCAGGAGGGACCGGATGAAAGGGCCCTGGAAGGCGCTCGCCTTCCTAGCCGCCGTCGCGGGCACGGCGCTTGTTCTGTCAACGTCCGCATTCGCACTCGGTGGCGGTTCGACCCCGACCCCGGCAAAGTGGAAGCTGAGGCTCGGGTCGGCGAGCTGGTCGGGCAAGCTGACCGGGCTGTATCCCGGCCTCGCGGACGACGCCGAGATCTTCCCGTTCACGATCGTCAACAAGGGCCACTCGGTCCAGCGCCTGACCTCGGTCACTGTGTCGATCTCGGCCCATGCCGGTGGCGACGCCGAGACGGCCGCCGGCGCCGATATTCGCGGCTGCCGCGCGAGCTGGTTCACCGTCTCGGTCGACCCCCGCGATCGGTCGCTTCCGGTGAACGTCGCCTCCGGCGCGTCGTATACGGGCAAGATCGAGCTTGCGATGCGGAACAGCGGCACCGACCAGGACGCCTGCAAGGCGGCGTCTCCGGAGTTCACGCTCACCGGGGAATAGGCCTCGCGACCGCCGCTAGGCCAAGGTCAGACTCGGCCCCGTGAAGCTCACCGAACCCGCCGTGCCGTTCGCGCCGGCGCCACCGCCCGCGCTGCCGCCGCCGTTGCTCGCCGAGCTGACGGTCACGGTGTAGTTGCTCGAGCCGCTCTGAGTTCCACCGGTGTAGGCGGAGCCGCCACCCCCGCCGGCGGCGTAGTTGTTGGAGCCGCTCTTGGCGGCGCCGCCGGCACCGCCGGAGGCCTCGCCACCGCCACCACCGCCGGCAGCGTCCGTGGCGCCCGCGCCGCCGGCTCCACCCGGCCCGCAGGCGCCGGCGCTGCACGTTCCACCGGTGCCGCCGGCGGCGGACGATCCGGTTCCGCCGGCGCCGCCGGTGTTCGTGATCGCGAACGGGAAGCCTCCGGCGGTCAGCGTGCTGCCGCCTGCCCCGCCGGTGGCGGAGGACACGGTGGCCCCGCTCGTGCCGGTGTTGGACCCCGGATTGCTGGTTGGCCCGCCGCCTCCCGCGCCGCCCGTGGCGGTGGTGCTGCCGGCGCCGCCGCCACCGCCGCCTCCGACCGTGACGACCGTATTCGCGGGCGCGCCGGACAGGTACAGGCAGCTCGCGCCGCCCCCACCACCGCCGCCGGCGCCGCCGGTCGCGCCGGTGCCGCCACTGCCGCCGAGCGCACAGCCCGTGCCGCCGCTGCCGGCGGCCCCGCCGGTGACACCGGTGGCACCCCCGCCCGCGCCTCCCACCACGACGCTGAACGTCGTGCTCGTGGCGCTGGCGGGGATCGTGATCGTCCCGCTGACCGCCCCGCCGGCACCACCGGAGGCGCCGGTACGTCCGCCGCCGCCGCCCGCGCCCTTCATCGTGAACGTGAACGAGGTCACGCCGGCCGGGACGGTCAGCGTGTAGGTCCCGGCGGTCGTCTTGGTGACGGTCGTCGCGCTCGCGGCCGTGAACGAGGCGCTGGTGACAGTGAGTGTCCCGTCGGTGGCGTTCAGCTCGTAGCCGCCGCCGGCCAGGCTCACCTGGCAGCCCGAGAAGGTGGTCACTCCGGCCGACAGCGAGCTCGTGCATCCGCTGAGGACGGCGCCGTTCGGTCCGGTGCCGCTCTTGATCGTCAAGGTCACGGTCTTGGCGTACCCGGTGGCCACGTTCCCGTAGGTGTCCTTGGCCGTGACGACCGGCTGCGTGGTGAACGGGAAGCCGGCGGTCGCGCCGCTTGGCTGGGTCGTGAACGCGAGCTGGGCGGCGCTGTTCGGTCCCACCGTGAACGATCCCGAAGTCCCGGTGAGGGTGCCCTGCGTCGCGGTCAGCGTCGTGCTCTGCGCGTCATACAGCGTCATCGTCGCGCTGCCGACCCCGGCCGAGAAGGTCACCGACGCCGGATAGCTCGGAGCGGTCCCGCCCGGTGAGCTCGACGGCCCGGTGAAGGCGACCGTCTTCGAGCCGGTGTACGCGGTCGCCGTGTTCCCGTAGGCGTCGAGCGCGGTCAGCGTCTCGGTCAACGCCACGCCGGCTGTCTGCGTCGCCGGCGTGGGCACGCCGAACGAGCTGGCCGAGCCGGGCCCGACCACGATCGCGCTCGACGCCACGCCGGCGAGCCCGTCCGTCGTGTCGCTCACGGTGAGGCCGGTCGTCTGGACGTCCTTGAGCGTGACTGACGCTGTGGCGGAGCCGCCGGTGAAGCTGACGGTGGCGGGATACACCGGCGCGCTGCCGTTCGGAGAGCTCGCCGGTCCGGAGAAGCTGACGCTCTTAGTCCCCGACAGGCTCCCGGTGGTGTTCCCCCAGGCGTCCTGCGCGGTCAGCGTCACGTTGAAGGCGGCGCCCGCCGTCTGGGCGCTTCCCGCGCTCGCTGCGATCTGATGGTTCGCCCCCGGGCCGACCGCGATCGAGCCGGAGGTGCCGGTGACGCTCCCCTGCGTCGCCGTGATCGTCGTCGTCTGCGCGTCATAGAGCGTCACCGACGCGGTTCCCACGCCGCCCGAGAAGCTGACCGAGCCCGGGTACGCCGGCGCGGTCCCGCTCGGCGAGTTCGACGGGCCGGAGAAGCTCAGCGTCTGGGAGCCCGTGTACGCGGTGACCGTGTTGCCCGCCGCATCCTGCGCGGTGACGGTCGCCGAGAACGCCGTGCCGGCGGTGGCGGTGGTCGGCGCGCTCACGCTGAAGCGGGCCAGCGCTCCCGAGTCGACGGTCACCGGTGCGGCGGCGCTCGTCGAGGTCCACGATTGCCAGATCGCGGTGACCGTGTAGCTGTAGCTGCCCTTCGAGAGCCCGGAGTCGGTGCAACTGGTGGCGGTGGTCGCGGTTGCCGCCGAGCTCGGGCAATTTCCGCCCACCGTGCCCCCCGCCCGGGTCACGTAGTAGGTGACGCTGCCGCCGGCCGGTGCCGTCACCAAGGTCCAGGCGAGCGCCACCGTGCCCGCGCCGGCAGTCGCGCTGACGGTCGAGGCCGACAGCGAGCCAACGCTCCCGGCCGCGTCGGCGGAGCCGGCGGCGCCGGTCAGGTAGGCCGAGGCCGGCGCGGCCGCGCACAGGGCCGACAGCAGCCAGACGCCGCAGACGGCGATGAGCCGCCTGCGGCGCCGACCGCTGGCCGTGACCCTAGTTAGGTGCTTAGTCTGCACGTGCCGATCTCGAGCGAGTGATCCGCGCTCACCGCCCGGTCCTCCGTGACCCCGCGGTGAGCCGCGGACGCGTGATTTCGCCTAGGACGCCGTGATCGTTACCGCAGGAGCAGCGCCCTCGCACGCGTTCTGATTGGTGCCGCTGTCCTGCATGGTCAGGTCGATCTTGCCGGTGTACGTTCCACTCGGAGCGAGGTTGGCCGGAAGGCTCGCGTTGCTCGAGTCGACGGTGGCCGTGAACCAGCTGGCCTGGCACCCGGTGATGTCGGTGCCCGACGACGTTTCGGCATCGCCGTTGCTCTCCGCCGGGAGCGAAGCCGTGATGCTCGTCACGGCCTGATGGCCGTGCCCGTTATTGGTCACGGTGAAGTTGAGGTATTCGGTGTCGCTCGTGGCCCCGGGGTAGAGCGCCGCGAGGCTGCCCGACCAGGTCGGCGTGCCCGTCGTGACGGCCCAGGTGCTCGACGATCCGACGGTGCCCGCTCCGTTGACGGAGCTCGACCCGCCGGTGAAATATGCGTACGCGCCGCCGGCGGCGGCCAGCAAACCGAGTAGGCCGATCACGGCGACGCGCTTCTTGAGCAGCTTGCGGAACATGAGACGTCCTTTGGTTCGAGGGGGAAGCGTCGCGCTGACGGGCGGGCTTCCTGCCCCGTTCCTTGAGACGTCTTGCTGTGGTGTCCCCGGTCCGCTCCGTCCTGTCAGTGTCCTTACATTCCTTCCATCGGCGGGGATTGAGCGCGGGTGTAGCGGCTGGACGGATGTTCGATGCAGATCCGCCCTTCCTAGGGTCACGAACCGAGGCAAACCTCGCTCGGTTTCACCACATCTCCTCCGCCTCTCTCCGCCGAACGGTGGGACCGAACCCCCTTCGGTCGGCTTCCCCCGCCAGAAAGCGGATGCTTGCGCCGGCTACGCAGCTTCAGGCTGCTCGGCGGCCTCGGCCGGCGCGTCGGCTCGAGCCTCCGCTTCCTCGCTATCGGGCGGCTTGGCCCCCTCGCGCGCCCACGGCTCGTCGAACTCGACGCGCCACTTGCCGTCCTCGGTCTGTTGCAGGGCGAGCCGCGCCCGGAAGCTCTTCCCGGACCGGCCCTTGAACCCCGTCACAGCCTTCTCCGTGCGTCCGGTCTTGATCAGCTCCCGAGCCACCGACACGGGCAGCTGTTTGCCCGCCTTCGACTTCCAGATCACGAAGCCACAGCCGGGATCGTCCCGCGACCAGCATGAGTAGCCCTTGCGGTTCTCGACGATGTCGCGGCCGCATACCGGGCATGGCCCGAGGTTGGCCCGCGGGATCCGGACATCCTTCAGGTTCCGGTCGAGCTCGCCGACCGTGTCCTCGGTGAACTTGACGATGTCGCCCATGAACGCCTCCCGGGAGTCGGCGCCGGTCTCGATGAGCGCCAATCGCCGCTCCCAGTCGCCGGTGAGGCCCGGCGAGGTCAGAACGTGCTCTCCGAGCAGCCGGATGACGTTGAGACCCTTCTCGGTCACCACCAGCGACCGACCGTCGCGCTCCACGTAACCGACCTGGATAAGGCGCTCGATGATCGCCGCGCGAGTGGCGGGCGTGCCGATGCCGGACTCCTTCATCGCCTCGCGGAGCTCCTCGTCGTCGACGAGCTTGCCGGCGGTCTCCATCGCCCCCAGCAGCGAGTTGTCGTTGTAGCGGGCGGGCGGCTTGGTCTCCTTCTGCTCATCCGAGACCTCGCGGACATCAGCCTTCTCGCCCCGGACCAGCTTCGGCAGCTGCTGCTCGCGGCCCTCGTCGTCGTCCGACTGCTCGGCGTCGGGCAGTTCCCCGTACACCGCCCGCCAGCCGGCCACGAGCAGCACCTTGCCGCGGGTCCGGAACACGTGGTCGGCGACCGTCGTCTCGACCCGCGTATTCTCGAACACGGCGTCGGGGTGGAAGATGGCCAGGAAGCGGCGCACGACCAGGTCGTAGATCTTCCGGTCGTCGTCGCTCATCTTGTCGACCGGGTGGCGCTCGGCGCGGGTCGGGATGATCGCGTGGTGGTCGGAGACCTTGGCGTCGTTGACCACCCGTCCCAGCGGAAGCTTCTCGAGGCCGAGAACGTACTCCGAGGCCTTGGCGTACTCCCCCTGTGACCCGACCAGCCGAGCGATCGGCTTGATCTCGGAGATCATGTCGCTGGTCAGGAAGCGAGAGTTGGTCCGTGGATAGGTGAGCGCCTTGTGCTCTTCGTACAGCCGCTGGGCGGCGGCCAGCGTGCGGCGGGCGGTGAAGCCGTAGCGACGGTTGGCGTGGCGCTGCAAAGAGGTCAGGTCGTATAGGAGCTCGGGGCGCTCCTTGCGCTCGGTCTTCTCGAGCTTGGTGATCTCGCCGATCTGGCCACGAACAGCGTCGACCACCGCCTGCGCCGCCGCGGCGGTCTTGACCCGGGGGTTCGCGCCATCGTGGTAGCGGCCCTCGTACACCCGGGGCTTGTCCTCCACCGGGTCGAATACTGCGTCGACGACCCAGTAGGGCTCGGGCACGAAGTCGCGGATCTCCTGCTCGCGACGCGCGAGGATGGCCAGCGTCGGCGTCTGGACCCGGCCCAGAGAGACCGCGCCGTCAAACGACGAACGCAGGCGGATCGTGGCCGCCCGGGTGGCGTTCATCCCGACGATCCAGTCGGCCTCCGAGCGCGAGCGGGCGGCCGCTTCGAGCGAGGCCAGCTCGCTGCCGGGTCGCAGCGTCTCGAAGGCCTGGCGGATCGCCTCGATCGTCATCGAGTTCAGCCACAGCCGCATGACCGACTTCTTCGCCGCCGCCTTCTCGTACAGGTAGGCGAAGATCAGCTCCCCTTCACGGCCGGCGTCACACGCGTTGACGACGAGCTCGACCTCGTCGCGGTCGAGCTGTCGCTTGACCACGGTCATCTGCTTCTTGGAGCGCTCGTCGCGGACCACGAGCTTGAAGCGGTCCGGCACGATCGGCAGGTCGGCCATCCGCCACTTCTTGAAGCGATCGTCGTACTCGTCGGGATCGGCGAGCTGGACCAGGTGGCCGACCGCCCAGGTCACGATGTGCTCCGGTCCCTCGAGGTATCCCTCGTGCTTCGTGAACGGACCCGGGAGCACGCGCGTGAGGTCGCGACCGACGGACGGCTTCTCGGCGATGACCAATGTTGAGGGCATGAGTCCGCGAGGGTAGCGCCCGCGTCAAATGGAAACATCCGGCGATCACCGCCGAGGACTCCGTGCTTTTCTGATGGCGATGTTGCCGAGGATCGGCTCGCTCCTGCTCGCCGCGGCGGTCGCCTTCGTGGTCTTGGTTCCCGCCCAGGAGGCGAGGCCCGCCACCGTTGCCCCCGCCCCCGCGAGCGTGCTCAGGGTCGGCGGTACTGCCACCCGCCGGGCGATTCCCCCGGGGTTCGTCGGCCTGTCGATCGAGTACTGGGCGATCCCCGACTACGCCGGCTGGGATCCCTCGGCGATCAATCCCGTGTTCGTCCAGCTGATCCGCAACCTGGCCGGCGAGTCCGCGCCCGTGCTCCGGATCGGCGGCGTCACGACCGACAACTCGTGGTGGCCGGCCCCCGGGTTGCGCAAGCCGGCCGGAGTGACCTACACGCTGACTCCGGGTTGGATCGCGGTCACCCGCTCGCTCGCCACGACCCTCGGGGCGCGGCTGATCCTCGGAATCAACCTCGAGGCCGACAGCACGGCCGTCGCCGGCGCGGAGGGAAGGGCGCTCGTGGACGGGATCGGACGGCCACGGATCGAGGCGCTCGAGCCCGGCAACGAACCCGAGCTGTACGGATCGTTCGTCTGGGGGTTCTCCGGCGCGCCGGGACGCCCGCCGGGTTATGACTTCGCCGACTTCGAGCAGGACTTCACGCGGATCGCCCGGGCGCTGCCCGATGTCCCCCTCGCGGGGCCGACCGATGGCGCGCCGAGCTGGTTCGCGAAGCTGGGCACGTTCATCTCAGACCAGCCCCGGGTGACGGTCGCCACCCTGCACCGCTACCCGCTCCAGCAATGCTTCGTCAGTCCGGATGAGCCGAACTACCCGACGGTCGCCAACCTGCTCGCGCCGAGTTCGTCGCGCTCGCTGGCCGACAGCGTCGCGGCGGCGGTGAAGGTGGCCCACGCCCATCACGTGGCGGTCCGGATCGACGAGATGAACACGATCTCCTGCGGGAACGTGCCCGCCGTGGGCGAGTCGTTCGCCTCTGCACTGTGGGCGCTCGACACGCTGTTCGAGATGGCCAGGGTCGGAGTCGACGGCGTCAACATCCACACCTTCCCCGGCGTCGGCACCAACCTCTTCAGCTTCCGGCGAGCGGACGGACAGTGGCGCGGTACGGTGGCGCCCGAGTACTACGGGCTCGACATGTTCGCGCAGGCGGCGCCCACGGGCTCGCGCCTGCTCAGGGCGTCGTTCTCGCGGGGCGCCGGCCCCGGCCTGACGGCATGGGCGACGCGGGCGCCCGATCGCACGATCCGGGTCGTGGTCATCAACGAGGGCTCGCGCGCGCGGGCCATCGCCGTCCACCTGCCGGCAGCCGCGGGCCGGCTGAGCGGGACGCTCGAGCGTTTGCAGGCGCCCGGCGTTGCGGCTCGCAGCGGCGTCACGCTCGCCGGTCAGAGCTTCGGGCCGGCCACGGCGACGGGCCTTCCGGCCGGCCCGCGGAGGGCCTTCGTCGTGGCGCCCGCCCACAGCGCGTACGCGTTCACGGTCCCCGCCGGGAGCGCGGCGATGCTGACCCTGGCGTCGAGCTAGACGAGCTAGACGGGCGCCTTCCGGGGGCAGAGGGGGCGCCTGGACGGGCATCCAATGCCTGGACCTTGCGCGCCACCGCCCCCAGCCCGAGCTCGGCGGCCGTCTTGGCCGCCGCGGCCAGCAACTCGTCCGCGCGTGGATCAGACCCGTGCCCACCGGTGCCCAGAATCGCCCAGGCATAGTCGACCTGCGTCCGCGCCAGGCAACCCGGGGCACGGAGCTCCTCGTTGACCTGGAGTGCACGTTCGAAGTGCTGGGCGGCGAGGTCGGGCCGCCCCATCGTCGCCGCCAGCCTCCCCAGGAAGCTCGCCGCTGACCCGAGGCACGCCGCGGCGAAGCCGATCACCACGTTGACGTCCGCGTAGGGCTCGAGCGCCGCGTACAGAAGCGCCGCCCGCCGCGCGTCGCCCAGCTCGGCGCACACCTCGCTGAGCAGGGTCATCGCGATCATCCAGTCGAGGTCCCTGGGCACATCCTCGAAGTCGTGGACGGCGAGCCGCTCGAACTCCTCCCTTGCCTCGGTCAGCCTGCCGCCGTCGCACAGCAGGTTGGCCAGCGCGGCGCGCCAAGCCGGCCGGTCCGGGTTGTCGGCCACCAGCCGGCGTGCGGCCTGCTCGAGCTCCCCCATTCGCCCCTGGTCGCGGCGAATCGCGAGCACCTGGATCGCGTAGTACTGCGAGGCGGTCACCGCCTCCGCCGGGCCGCCGGCAGCGAGGGCCTCGGCGGCGAGCTGGTCGGCACGGCTAAGCGATCCGGCGAGCAGCGCACGCGTCGCCTCCCACAGGAGCGAGTTCCACTCGAACAGCGGCTGGCGCAGGCGGTCCGCGCCGTCCTTGAACGCCTCCATCTGGGCCTCCACCGCGTCGCGGTCGCCGCGTTCGAGCAGGTCGACGACGAGCCAGGCGTGCGCATGGAGCTGCAGCTCGAGGTTGCCGATCTGACGGGCCAGCGTGAGCATCTCGGTCGAAACCTCGACCCGTTCCTGCAGGTGGGGTGGGTCCCACAAGACCCTCCGCCGCGCCCCGCAGGCGTAGGCGCGAGCCTCGGGGTCGTCGAGCTCGGCCGCGATCTCCACCGCTTCCTGACTCAGCGCCGGCATCCGCTCGCGCTCGGGCGAGTAGTAGATCGCCCCGCTCAGGCAGGCCAGCAGGCGCACGCGCGTCAACGTTCGATCGGGCTGGAGCTCGAGCGCGCGCTCGATCATCGCGATCAGGTCGGTGTCAACGACCCCCGCCGGCTGCACGTACCGCTGGGACGCCCCGATCGCCGCTCGCGCGAGGGCCGCGCCGTCATTCAGCCGCTCGGCCAGCGCGGCGGCCTCGCGGAAGGCGGTGGAAGCCCGCGCCCGCTCCCCGCCCCGCACCCGCGCCTCGCCGAGCGCGAGGAGCAGTTCGCAGCGTCGCTCGGTCGCCTCGGGCTGGAAGCGTCCCTGCACGTCGAGCGCCCGCGCGTAGTGCTCGGCCGCTTCCTCGTGGGCGAGCATCGTGGTCGCCTGCTCGGCCGCTCGTAGGGCGTAGCCGATCGCCTCCTCGGCGTCCTCCTCGTCGGCCACCCCCCGAGTGAAGTGGTGTGCCAGCTCGGGCAGGTAACGCCCTTGCCGGCGCCCCTGCGCCGCCTCGATCGCCTCGCCCACCCGCTTGTGGATCCGCGCCCGGCGCGGAACCGACATCCCCTCATACAGAGTCTCCCGGACCAGCGCGTGGGAGAACACGTACGAGCCCGGGTTCTCGTCCGATTCGATCAGGAGCCCGGCGGCGAGTGCCTCCTCGAGCGCGCTCAGGAAGTCGTCCTCCGCCAGCAGCACAACGCGTTCGAGCAGCGCCGCATCGACGTCGCGGCCGATCGCCGCCGCCACTCGCAGCAGCTCGATCGCCGGCGGCTCGAGCCTGCCCAGCCGCCATGCGATGACCTCCTTGACCCCCTCGGGCAATCCGAAGCTCTGCAGCTCGGACGCGGTGGCGCTGCCCGCGTGGACCCCGGCCTCGAGCAGCTGGCGGAGGATCTCCTCGACGAAGAAGGGATTGCCCTCGGTCTCCTCGTACAGCGCGTGGGCGAACGAGCGCGACGGCGTCTCCCCGGCGCGTAGCCGCACCAGCTCGGCGGTGTCCGGCTCGCTGAGGCCCCCGATCTCCATCTGTGACGCGAGCCGGTCACGGAGCAGCTCGGTCAGCGCGCTGTTGAACGTGTCCCCACGTTCGGTCGAGCGGTAGGCCGCGAGGATCAGGACCCGGGCCGGGCTGGCGGCCCGCGCCAGGTGGCGCAGGAGCAGCAGGGTCGGGCGATCGGCCCACTGGAGGTCGTCGAGCACGAGCAGCACCGGTGCGGAGCGCGATAGCTCGGTCAGCAGCCCCACCACCGCCTCGAACAGGCGATAGCGCTCGGTGTCGGGCTCGTCGAGCGGCGGCGGGGGCAGGTCCGGGGCGCGGCGGCGCAGTTCGGGGATCAGACGGGCCAGCTCGGAGCCGTACTCGCGCGCGGTGGCGCGCAGGTCGCTCAGCGACGCATTCAGCGCCCAGTGACGCAGCGCCTCGAGGATCGGCTGGTATGGGACCACGGTCTCGCGAGGGGAGCGGCCGGCGAGCACGATCGCTCCCTCCTCGTGGACCCTGCGGGCCACGTCCGCGGTCAGCGTCGTCTTGCCGACGCCGGCGTCGCCCGCGAGCAGCACAAGCCGCCCCGAGCGCGCCTCCCGGCAGGCGAGCTCCCACTCCTCCTCCAGCTGGGCGAGCTCGTCGGCGCGGCCGATCGGCGGACTCTGGGCGCGCTGGCGCAGCTCGGCCGGGAGCGGGATGGGGTTCGGGCCTGACTGCCTCGCCGGGTCGCCGTCGGGATGGGCGGGGGACAAATCCTCGCCGGTGCGGCCCCGCGGTCTGAGCAGGTGTTCGTGCACGGCGATCGTCTCCGGCGACGGGCTCGTGCCGAGCTCGTCGCGCAGCAGCGTGCGCAGCACCTCGAACACGCGGAGCGCCTCGGCCACATTGCCGCGGGCGGAGAGCGCCTCCATCAGCAGCACGTAGCCCGACTCCCGGTATGGCTCGGACTCGATCAGCGACCGAGCCGCCCGCTCGGCCGATTGGAGCTGCGTGCCGCCCATGACCAGACCGGCGCGACCGATCACCTCGAGCGCCAGCAGGTGGACGTCCTCGAGCTCCCGCCGGGGGACCTCGAGCCAGATGGCCTGAGCGCCCGGGAGGAGCCCGCGGCTGGCGATGTTCAGCGGCACCTGGGCCAGCGCCCACGCCCGGCGCGCGTCCCCCTGCTGCAGCGCGTCGAACGCCCGGGTCATCTCGGCCGCGGCGGCTTCGACGTCGATCCACACCGGCTCGGGCAGGGTCAGGATCACCTCGTCGCGGCCGGAGAGTGCGCCGGCCCCGAGCGACGAGCGCAGCCGCGAGAGCAACGTGCGCAGGGCCGCGTCCTGAGAGACCGGCGCGTGGTTGGGCCACAGGGCGCCGATCAGCTCGTCCCGGCCGACGTATCGGGCCCGGTTCAGCACCAGGTACGCAAGCAGCATCGGCACCTGCCTGCCCCGCAATCGCCCGGAGAGTTGCACGCCGTCGATCTCCACGGACAACCGTCCACAGAGCTGTATCCGGGTCGTCTCGCTCGCGCGCTCCACCTGCGGCAACGTTTTGGAAACGTATCGACAACGTCAAAACTGCAAGGTTCCGTTCAGTGGACACCGAGGTGACATGCAACGACGGACTCGGCGGGGCGCAGACGGAGGTCTCGGAGAGCAGCGGCGATGACGGCCACAGGACCGCAGTCAACGGAGGGCACAGGCGAATCGCCTACTGCGAGTGTGGGGCGCAACTTGCAGGTGACGACGAACAGGAGCTCTTCTCAGCCGCTCAACGGCACCTCGCTCACCACCATCCCCAGCTCCTGGGGGCGCTGGGGCCCGGGATGGTGAGTCAAATGGCCGAGGACATCGGGGGGCGGTAACGCCTTGGGGCCCCCGGGGGCATTCCTAGGGGCGGGCGGTGCGCAGACCACCGCCCGCCCCCCGCAAAACCCTTAGCGGCAGCCACTAGCCGGCGCAGGCGCCGGTGGAGACAGGAGCGTTTCGGGCCAGCGCCGCCTGCAGTTGTGCGCGTACCAACGCGTTCGGCACCGCGAACCCGCCCTCGCCGCTGGTCGAGCCAGTGATCGCTGCGAACACGGTCGCCACCACCTGACCGCCGGCGTCGATCATCGGGCCGCCGGAGTTGCCGGGCCGCACCCGGCCACGTAGCGCGGTGATGCTGCGCAGCACCGGCCCGTTGCCGTACGCGTCCTCGGTGCTGACGGTCTCGGTCTGGCCGATCCGGCCCGGCTCCTTGTCGAACGGGCCGTCGAGCGGGTAGCCCAGAATGGCCGCGGCGGTGCCGGACTGAGGATTCGCAGCCAACTGCAGCACCGGCTCGTGCAACCCAGTCACCCGCAGCACGGCGATGTCGTCGTGCGGATCGAAGTCGATCACGTCCGCGTCGAGGCCGGGTGGGTTCCCCCCGACCTGCACCGTGGTGTCGTTCTCGCCGGCCACGACGTGGGCGTTGGTGACCACGACCCCGGGCGCGGCCACCCAGCCGCTCCCCTCGATCCCGAGACCGCACGCGGTCCCCAGCACCTTCACCACGCTGGCGCCTGCGGCATCCACAGCCGGCGCGCCCACGATCCCGGGCGGTGGTGGGGACACGTCGGCCTGCGGCCCGCGGACCGAGGGGATCGGGTCGATCGCGGCCAGCGCATGCAGGATCGGCCCCGAGGGCGGCAGTAGCTGGTTGAGCTCCGCGAGGATCGCCGAGCGTTGGATGTCCCGCCGCAGGACCTCGGAGCCCGACGACTGCAGTGCGATCGCGCCCACGATCCACGCGATCCCGAGCGCCACCGAGGCGGTCAACGCGGCGCCCAGCAGCCCGTCCACCGTCCGCAGCCCGGGCAGCCGCAGGAACATCCGCGCGCGGGCCCCCACGCCCTCGAATCCGCTGGCCAGAACCGCGCCGGCGAGAAGCGCCCCGATCAGCCCGAACAGCGGCGCGTATTGCGAGTGCGAGCCGCCGGGCAGGACGACCGGCGCGAGCCGGGTACCCAGGAACGCGCCCAGCCCGAAGCCGACGAGCGACAGGGCCCCAACGATGAAGCCCTGGGCGTAGCCGTACATCGCGAGCAGCACGGTGAAGGCCACAATCAACCAGTCGACGCCAGTCACGGCTGAGAGGTTACGGCGCGGGTTCCTCCACTGTTACGGCATGCGCCGCACGGCCGAGGTGCTCTGTCTTCTACCGTTCCGTGTTGATGTGGCACGCGTAGTTGTCGTCGAGGGGGCGTCCCGGCGTCGAGTCCGGGGTCGTCGTCGGGTGTGGAGACGCCGTCTCCGCTTGGTGGTGCTGCTGGTCGGGCTGGCTGCGGTCGCGGTGGCGATCGTGCTCGTGCTGCGGCCCGGACCCGGCGCCGCCGAGCGCCAGCTCGCGACCGGATACGTACGCGACTGGGCCGCCGGCGACTACCCGCGCATGTATTCGCTGCTCGATCCCGCGTCGCGGGCGCACCTGAGCGAAGCGAGGTTCGCCGCCGAGTACCGGCGCGACGCCGCCACCGCGACCGTCGTGCGGCTGATCCCGGTCAGGGTGAGCGGCCCGCAGGGCGAGTACATCCCGGTGCGGATGCGGGTGCAGACCCGCCTGTTCGGAACTCTCGAGGAGACGCTCGAGGTGCCCTTTGTCGGCAGCGGCTCGAGCGCCACGGTGCGCTTCTCGGGCACATTGCTGTTCCCCGGCCTGACCGGGCGCGAGCGGCTCGGCCGCCGGATGTCGCTTCCGCCCCGGGCCACCCTGTTCGCCTCCGACGGGACGCCGCTCGCGGAGGGTCCCGACCGCACCTCGCCGATCCCCGCGGTGGCGTCGGAGATCGTGGGCGTGCTCGGACCGATTCCGGCCGGGGAGACGGCCATGTACGGCGCGGAGGGGTATCCCGCAAACGCGCAGGTCGGGCTGGACGGGCTCGAGCGCGTGTTCCAGACCCAACTCGCCGGAAAGCCGGGCGGCGTGCTGCTGGCAGGCCGGCGCGTGCTCGCCCGCGCGGCGCCTGTGCCCGGGCAGAACGTGACCACGACGATCGATCCGACGCTCGAGGAGGCCGCGATCAACGCGCTCGGCGGCGCCTACGCCGGCATGATCGCGATGGATCCGCGAACCGGAGCGGTGCTCGCCGCGGCCGGGATCGCCTACTCGGCCTCCCAGCCGCCCGGCTCGACGATGAAGATCATCACCTCAACGGCGGCGCTCGCGGCCGGCATCGTCCAGCTGAACACCATGTTTCCGATCGACACGGCCGCGACCATCGACGGTTACACCCTGCACAACGCCAGCGACGAGGCGTGCGGCGGGACGTTGCTGAACGCGTTCGCGGTCTCCTGCAACTCGGTGTTCGCTCCGCTCGGGGCACGGCTGGGCGCCGCGCGGTTGGTGGCGATGGCCGATCGCTTCGGCTTCAACCAGCAGCCCTCGATCCCAGGGGCCGTCGAGAGCCAGATCCCGTCGGCGAGCACGATCGGCGACGCTCTCGCGGTCGGATCCTCGGCGATCGGCCAGGGCAAGGTGCTGGCGACGCCACTCGAGATGGCCGATGCCGCCGCGACGATCGCCATGGGCGGCCGGCGGCCGGTGCCGACGCTCGAGGCAGGTCAGCCCCCGCGCTTCGTGCCGGTGACGAGCGCTCACGTGGCCGGCGAGGTTCAGCAGATGATGATCGCGGTGGTCCAGTTCGGCACCGGCACGGCGGCGCAGATCCCGGGCGTCACCGTGGCCGGCAAGACCGGCACGGCCGAGCTCGCGAGCACGTCCACGTCCAGCGGCGCGAGCGTCGCCAACGCCAACGCGCTGACCGACGCCTGGTTCGTCGGCTACGCACCCGCTGGAAATCCGCGGATCGTGGTCGGGGCGCTGTTCCCCAATCAGGGGGCGGGCGGCGCAACGGCCGCGCCGGCCGTGCGCCAGGTGCTCGTCGCCGCACTTCAGGGGCACTGAGCCGCGCCGCCGGACGGACCTCGGATCAGAGATCGAGCGAGATCCGCCCCGGCTTCCCGCCACCGGGCGGGTAGATGTTCAGAGTGAGCGGGCGGTTCGCGTAGACCGAGTTGGGAAGCTTGAACAGGAGCAGCGCGCCTCCCGTGGGCCCGAAGCTGGCCGTGGTGTTGGGGGCCGGCTCGATCTGCGATGGCTGCAGGATCTGCGGCGTCCAGGCGTAGCCGTTGAGCTCAGCGTCGAGGGCGATCGGGTGGTAGACGTTGCCGCTCGAGTCGACGATGGTGAACTCGGAGGCGGTGGTCTGGGGCTGGTCGGTCTGGTTCTTCGCCCACAGAAAGACGCCGTACCACAGCTCGTCGGGGGTGAGCGGCCCGGTGCCGGCCGGCAGTCCGGCCAGGTACTGCCGGTCCTCGACCGCGTACTGGTTCAGCTCGCGCGAGATCTGGAGCTGGTAGGTCATCGGGCCCGCGTTCACGTACACGCCGTTGTTGAGGGCGCTCGACGGGTCCGACACCTGGCCGCAGGCCGCCACGCAGAGGGCCAGTCCGAGGGCGCAGGCGAGTGTCCACAGACGGCGGGCGGTCACGGAGGCGGGAGTTTAGATGGGATTTGTCGGCGGCGCCTGACGACGGCGCCTTAGCGACCGGCTACGGTGGCGCGCCGCCCCCGGTCGCGGTCCTCCTCGAGGATCGTCCGCATCCGGCGCATCGCCCGCCGGGTTTTGCGGCGCATCCACCTGCTCCCGCCGAGCGCCTCCATCAGGTGGTCCGAGAGCATCACCGGCACGGTCTCGATCGTGTACTCGACGCGCGTGGTGCCGCCCGGCCCGGGGGACAGCGTGTACCTCCCGAGCATCCGGATCCGGTTGTACTTGCCGCCGCGGCCGCGCTCGACGATCCGGAACGGCGGCTGCACCTCGACAAAGGTCGTGTCGGCCCAGTTGAAGCGGGCGAAGGGCGCTTTGATCCGAAAACGCGCGCCGGCGCCGGTCCCGTAGGAGTCCTCGCGGGTCAGGTGCCAGTCGACGAGGTAGTGGTCGGTGAACTCGGCGTGGTTGGCGATGTCCGCGAGGTACTCGAACACCTCCTCGCGAGGTCTCGAGATGGTCGACTCGACGGTGAAGGGCTCCACGGCCCGTGATTCTAGGTTTCAGGCGGCGCGATGATCGGTCAGCCGCATGGTGTGCCCGAACTCGGGGCCGTGCACGATCTGGGAGCGCACGATTGCCGCGGACTCGAGCGCCCGGCACAGCTCGCAGTAGAGCCTGCCCTGGACGTCGAGGTACACGCGCTCTCCGATCAGCGGTGTCCGCCGGCAGCCGCCGCAGCGCTCGCGGTCGGCATCGCTGCGACCGACGGCTCTGCGAACCAGCGCGACTTGAAGTTGTGGATCGGCCTGATCTGGGTACCCGGGATCCCACATCGACCGAGTGTTCGGCGCTGTGCAGGGGGTTCCTGCCGAGTGCTATTAAGGCTCTCCTAAACGCCTCGCGGTTGGTCCTCTATCCGTCCAGCGGCGTTGTTGGACCTTTGACTCACAGGATATGATGGCCTTAGTGGCTTGTCCAAGTCGGCAAGTCTGTGTAGCCCGTAACAAGGAGAACGCGCCTTCATGAAAGCTTGGATGTCGGGCAACGTTGCGGGGACCGGAACCTTCAGATGTACGGATTGCGATTACCCCGTGTCGCTCGACGCAGTGGACGAACTGCCCACCTGCCCGAACTGTGGAGGTACCGAATTCGTACGTGCTTCGCTGTTCACGACCGCCCAGACGAGCGTGCTCGAGGTCGCGTCCGAGGACGCCGATCAGGGCTGGCTGGACGAGATTCGTGAACGGCTGCACGAGCCCGGGCAGTACCTCGCGTACCGGGCTGAGGGCGAGGACCCCATGGCCTATGCGCTCCAGCGCGAGTGGACCCGCATCGGGCGGAGCCTCGCGGCCGATATTCGCTTCGACGACCCGACGGTGTCGCGGCGCCACGCGCTGATCGTGCGTCAGCCGGATGGCCTGCGGGTGCTGGACGACCGGAGCCTGAACGGCGTGTTCGTCAACGGCGAGCGGGTCGAGTGGAGCACACTGGCCGACGGCGACGAGATCGTGATCGGGCGCCACCACCTGCATTTCCTGGACGTGCCCGTCGTCTCAGGCATGCGCTACAGCCATGCCGGCGAGCACGGCGCGACGGCCCAGGCGAGCTAACCGACCCCTCCTTAAGGGAACCGCCGGCCGCGCCGCTGGCCTATAGTCACGCGCTCGATGGCGGCAACGATCGCGGTTCTCTCGCAGAAGGGCGGCACGGGTAAGACGACCGCCGTGCGGACGCTGACCGACGTGTTCCGGCGCGTCGATCTCAGCGTGCTGGCCGTCGACCTCGACCCTCAGGGGAACCTGTCGGACTACCTGGACGTCGACCCCGAGGCGTCCCCCACGGTCGGTGACGTCCTGTCCGGATCCGCCAAGGCACGGACGGCCGTCCACGAGGGAATCATCCCGGCGAACCTCGGGCTGGCCGAGGCCGAGCTCGCCCTGGGCGGCAAGATGGGCCGGGAGCTCGCGCTCAAGAAGGCGTTGCGCGAGGTCCGCAACGACTACGACGTGATCCTGATCGACTGCCCGCCAGCCCTCGGCCTGCTCACCGTCAACGCCCTCGTCGCCTCCGACCACGCGCTGATCTCGGCCGAGGCGCAGTACTTCTCGCTTCAGGGGGTCGAGCAGGCCCTCGAGGTGATCGAGCTTGCCCGCGAGAACCTCAATCCCGATCTCGAATGGCTCGGCCTGGTGCTGAACATCGCGGACATGCGCACCCGCCACTCCCGCGAGGCCTTCGATTCGCTGCGCCAGCACTTCGGCTCCAAGCTGCTCGAGAGGACCATCCGTCAGTCGATCGCCTACGCCGAGTCGGCCGAACGGGCGGTGTCGATCATCGATTATCGCCCAGACTTGGCCGGCGACTACCTCGAGGTTGCCGCCGAGCTGCTCAAGCGGCTCGGGCTGGAAGGCCCCCGCCGGCGGGCGCGTGCGCTCGCCAGCGAGATCGCCGGTGAGCGCGTCTCGTAGGCGCCGCACCTTCTTAGAGATCTCTTAGACACCGGACCGAGACTCCGCCGGCCTTGGCAGTTCAGCCCTCCATCGGCCGGTTCGACACGGGCTCGCTTCGGCGGGCCGAATACCTGCTCGCGGGCCTCGCGATCCTGAGCTTCGCCCTCGTCCCCGTCCACCTAACGGCGATCTACAGCGGCCTCCCGGCGCACCCGCTGTTCCTGCATGTCCCGGTCATCCTGATCCCGGTGGCGACGATCTGGGCGCTGGTGCTGGTGGCGCGCCCGCGCTGGTTCCTGAGCTCCGGCGTGCTGCTTGGGATTGTCACGGTGATCGCCCTGGCGGCGACGTTCCTGACCGTCGGAGCGGGCGAGGCGTTGCGCAACGCGCTTCACCTGAACGGCGGCTTCGGACCGGCGGCGCTGATCGCCCGTCACGCCCATGCCGCGATGATCCTGCGCGACCTGCTGATCCTGTTCACGGGGGCGGTGATCGTCGCGCTGTTCGCTCACCGCGTCGCCGCCGGGATGGTCAGTGGGCTGGCCTGGCTCGACGGCTTGGCCCGTCACCCCGCTGTGCTCGTTCTGCTACGAGCCGCTCTCGCCGCGCTGGCGGTTCTCTGCGCCTACTTCGTGTTCCACACCGGCGATCTCGGGGCGAAGGCCGCGTGGCAGGGCCGCCTGTCGGGCGGCGGGCCGGGCGGTGGCAGCCCGATCCAGCAGCTGTTCGGCCCGGGCGGCGGCTAGGCGCCTCGCTTCGCGCGGCGTCATCAAACGGACCGCTGATAAGACCGGAACGCGTTCGTCGCGAAGGCCAGGCAGAGCACCAGCAGCGCGGCCAGGAACGCCGCCCGGGAGGCCGCCAGCCCCCAGTCCGGGTGGGCCGAGGTCGCGGTGCGGCCCGCCACCACGGCCCAGTTGACCGGGTTGAAGTCGGCCACGTGCTGCATCCAGCCCGGGATCAGGTTCGCCGCCAGGAACGTCGTCGACAGGAACGTGAGCGGGAGCAGGATGAACTGTGTGGCACCGATCAGCGCCTCCTCCTGGCGCATGATCAGAGCGAAGCCGTTGGACAGGGCCCCGAAGGTGGCGCCCAGCAGCGCCGAGACCGCGAACAACACCGCGACGCCGGCGGGCCCGCCTGGGAAGCTCGCGCCGACGATCAGCGCCAGGGCGACGATGATCAGCGACTGGATCACGACGACCACGGCCTCCTTGAGGATGCGCCCAGCAATCAGGGCCTCGCGCCGGACCGGCGAGACCAAGAACCGGGCGGTGACGCCCCGGTTGATGTCCTCGATCAGCGACATGCCGCTCCACGCCGCGTTGAACATCGCGGTCATCACGACCACGCCGGGCGCGAGGAACGCGATATACGAGGGGCCGTGGAAGCCGGGGATCTCGATCACGCGCCTGAACAGGGCGCCGAACAAGAGCAGCCAGATCACCGGCTGCACGAGCGTCACGGCCACGAACCAGGGCTGGCGCCACAGCTCGCGCAGGTGGCGCAGCGTCATATAGAGGGTGTGCCTGATCAGCGTCATCACTTCGCCTCCTCCTGCTCGGCCTCGGCCGCGTCGAAGGTGCGGCCGGTGTACTTGAGATAGACGTCGTCGAGCGAGGGCCGGGCGACGCGCACCGAAGAGACGCGCACGCCGTGGCTCTCGAGTGCCTGGAGCACGAGGGGCACCGCGCGGCCGCCGTCGTCGGCGCGGGCACGAAGCGTCTTTCCGTCGACGGTCACGTCGCGGACGGCCTCGAGCTGGCTCAGCGCCCCGGTTACGCGACCGTTGTACTCGTGGTCGAGGTCGACGTGGATCGCGTCGCCGCGCAGCTCGCGCTTGAGCTCCTCGGGGGTGCCCTCGGCGACCACTTTCCCGCGGTCCACGATCGCCACCCGCTCCGCCAGCTGGTCGGCCTCCTCGAGGTAGTGGGTGGTCAGCAGCACGGTCTTGCCGCGCTCGGCCGCCAGCTTCGCGATCTCCGACCACATGTCCGCGCGGACCTCGGGATCGAGGCCGGTGGTCGGCTCGTCCAGAAACAGCACGGTCGGGTCGTGGACGAGTGCCATCGCGATGTCCAGGCGCCGCTGCATCCCGCCGCTGTAGCCCCTGGCGATGCGGTCGGCCGCGTCGGCCAGCCCAAACCGCTCCAGCAGCTCCTGGGTCCGCTCCTGCAGCGCCGAGGGTGGGCGCGATCTAAGTCCGTGGATCTGCCCCTGCAGGCGCAGGTTCTCGCGGCCCGTGGCCTGGATGTCGACGCCCGAGCCCTGCGCCACCACGCCGATTGTCCGCCGCACCCGGTCGGGCTGCTTGGTTACGTCGATCCCGGCCACCATCCCGCGGCCCGCGTCGGGCGTAGTCAGCGTTGTCAGGACCTTCACCGCCGTCGACTTGCCGGCGCCGTTGGGGCCGAGCAGCGCGAACACGCTGCCTGACGCGACGGCGAAGGACAAGCCGTCTAGCGCCGTCACCCCTTTCGGATAAGACTTGACGAGGCTCTCGGCCTCGATCGCGTATTCCACGAGCTGTACCTCCAAGCTAGGATTCGCTTACGCGGCAAGCATCTTAGTAACTAAGAGATTTAGGCGTCAAGAGACCCGTGTGAAAATGCCCAATCCCTCCGAACGCGAGCGACTCCAGGACGAACTGAGCAATGAGATCAGGGCCAACCAGCGCGCCACCGATGTCGTCGACGAGCTCGTCTCCCAGCTGCTCGGGGTCAACCGGACGGACGCGCGCTGCCTGGACATCCTGGATCAGCACGGGAGCATGAGCGCGGGGGATCTCGCCGAGGCCAGCCGGCTGACCACCGGTGCGATCACGGCGGTGATCGACCGGCTAGAGCGGGCCGGACTCGCCCGGCGCGTGCCCGACCAGTCCGATCGCCGCCGCGTGCTCGTCGAGCTCACGCCCAAGGCGTACGAGACCGCTCTGGAACTGATGGTCGTGCCGATGCGGGAGCTCTACGAGCCGATCGCCGGTCGCTACAGCAACGAGGACCTGCGGCTGATAATCGATTTCACGCGGCAGGGTCGCGAGCTCCAGGAGCGCCACGCCGAGTGGCTGCGTGAGCGTTTGAAGAGTCAGAGCTCGCGCACGTCGGCGCCCTGAAGCTCGAAGCCGGCGCGCATCACTCTCGCCCACCCTTTCGTCTCGGAGCGGAGCTGATCGATCACCGCGCTGGTCTGGTCGTATCGGCACCACACGAGCACGGTCGGGCCGGCGCCCGAGATCGTCGCGCCGAGCGCACCGAGGCTCGGGGCGCGCTCGACGAGTTCCGCCGAGCGGGGATAGAGGTGCGCGCGACGCGGCTGGTGCAGGCGGTCGCTCAGGCCCGCGGCGATCAGGTCCCAGTTCGAGGTGGCCACACCGACCATCAGCAGCGAGGCGTGGGCGATGTTGAACACGGCGTCTTGCAGCGGGACGACGTCTGGGAGCGCCGTCCGAGCGTGGTCCGTGGCGACCGCTTCGTGGGGGACGACCAGGACCGCCTCGAGGCCCATCGGTGGCTCGAACCGGTGCATCTCCGTCCCGTCGTAGACGACGAACCCGCCGCGCAGCGCCGCGGCGATGTTGTCGGAATGGCCTTCGAGCTCGGCGCCGATCGCTCGGACGTCCGCGTCGAGCTCGAACAGGTGGTCGGCGGCGAGCAGGCCGGCTACGATCGCGGCGGCGCTCGAGCCGAGGCCGCCGGAGAGCGGGATATCCGAGGCGATCGTGAACTCGAACCCATCCGCCGGGTGCAGGCGTTCGAACGCCTGGATCACGAGGTTGGTCCGGTCGCGGGGAATGTCGAGGTCGGTATGCACAGCAAACGTGCCGGTCTCGCGTACCTCGAGCTCGAGGTGCAGCGAGAGCGCGGCTCCGAACGCGTCGAAGCCCGGCCCGAGGTTGGCCGACGAGGCCGGAACGCGGACCACGCGCCGGCGCGACAGGCCCGTACTCACCCGAGCACCGCGCGCTCGATCGCGCCCAGCTCGGGATCGCAGGGCACGACGGCGCCCGCGTGGTCGAGCGCGGTCTGTGGATCCTTGAGGCCGTGGCCGGTGAGCACGCACACAACCCGGTGCACCTCCTCGCCAGCCCCGTGGACGAGCAGCCCGGCGACGCTGGCCGCCGAGGCCGGCTCGCAGAACACCCCCTCGTTGGCGGCCAGGAAGCGCCAGGCGGCAAGGATCTCCGCGTCGGTCACGGCCCTGACCGCGCCCCCGCTCGAGGTCATCGCGTCCATGGCCTCCTCCCACCGGGCCGGGTTGCCGATCCGGATCGCGCTCGCCACCGTCTCGGGGTACTCGACCGGCTTGCCGTGGACGAGCGGCGCCGCGCCGGCGGCCTGGAAGCCGCACATGCGCGGTTTAAATCCCACCTCGCGAAAGCCCTTCCAGTACGAGGTGATGTTGCCGGCGTTGCCGACCGGGATACATAGCGCGTCGAGCTCGCCGGCAAGCTCCTCGACGATCTCGAACGCCGCCGTCTTCTGGCCCTCGATCCGGAAGTCGTTGACCGAGTTGACGAGCGAGATCGGATGGAGGTTCACAAGCTCGCGCACGAGCTTGAGCGCTTCGTCGAAGTTGCCCCTGAGCGCCACCACCCGGGCGCCATGCATCAGGGCCTGAGCGAGTTTCCCGGTGGCGATCTTGCCCTCAGGGACGATCACCGCGCCTCTCAGCCCTGCCCTGGCCGAATACGCGGCGGCCGAGGCGGCGGTGTTCCCGGTCGACGCGCAGATGACCGCCTCGGCCCCCTCGCGGACCGCGGCCGACACCGCGCAGGTCATCCCCCGGTCCTTGAACGAGCCGGTCGGGTTGGCGCCCTCGATCTTCAGCCACACCTCCGCACCGGCCTTCTCGGACAGCCGCTCGGCCAAGATCAGCGGAGTCGAGCCCTCGTCGAGCGAGACGACTGGGTCTGCCGCGTCGAACGGCAGCCGCTCGCGGTAGCGCTCGATGATCCCCGGCATGGGGCAGGAGGATGTCAGAGCCGGTCGCTACAGTGCCCGCGGTGCGGTGGTGGACCGGACTCCTCGCTGGCGCGCTGGTGGTTGCCGGCGTGATGGTCATGCCGGCGGTGGCGGTGGCGCAGACGGCGACGATCAGCGAAGCGTTCTCGCCTGCGCAGATCGCGGTCGGGGCGACGAGCACCGTCACGTTCACGATTCCCAGCTCGGACCCGACCGCCAGTGGCTTCACCTTCACGGACTCGCTTCCGGCCGGGCTCACCCTCACCGACACCCCGAGCACGAACCTGGGTTGCCTCGGCACGGCCACGGCCAACGGATCGTCCGAGATCGACTTCTCAGCTCCGGTTGGGCTCGGGACGGGCTGCACCGTCACCGCTCAGGTCGACGGCCTCGAGGCCGGCAATGGGGACAACCCGGTGACCCTGACATCCTCTGATCCCTCGACCAGCACGGGTGACGTATATCTGGACGTCGTCGCGCCACCGACGATCTCCGCCGCGTTCGGAACGTCCCTCCTCGGCCTCGACGGAACAACCCCTCTAACCCTCACGATCACGAACCCCAATCAGACCGCGAGCCTGACCGGGATCGGGTTCACCGACAGCCTCCCCTCAAGCCTCGTGGTCGGCGGTCCGGCCGGCGCCGGCGACACCTGCGGCGGCACCGTGACCGCGTCCACAGGATCCGGCAGCATCGGCCTGAGTGGCGGCGTGCTCCCGCCGGGGGCGAGCTGCACGGTCGTTCAGGACGTGATCGCGGTCGGCACCGGCAACGTCACCGACACGACCAGCGTCGTCAGCTCGAACGAGGGCGGCGCCGGCAACGCGACCTCGGCCACGCTGGAACTGGTCGGCGCCCCGGTCATCTCGCTGCTCTCGCCGCTGAGCGGACAGGACTACGCGTTCGACCAGAACGTCCGCGCCAGCTACAGCTGCACCGACGACCCGAGCGGCACGGGGATCAGCGCGTGCACCGGCACGGTGCCGAACGGCGCGCTCCTCGACACCACGAAGCCCGGCTCCCACACCTTCACGGTGACCGCGACGAGCAACGACGGCGGTGTCTCCTCGGACACTGTCTTCTACGCGGTGGCGCCGGACAACCTCGTCCGGCTGGGACGCGTCCACGCACACCGTGGCGGCTTGGTCGACTTCACCGTGACGGTGCCCGGGCCGGGCACGATCGACGTGGTGGAGACCAGGCCCCGGCACGCCGCATTCGCCCGCTGGCGCTCCTCGGTTGACCGCGCCGGCAAGGTCACCGCAAGGATCAAGCCGGGTCCCGGAGGCCGGGCCACGCTCGATCGCCGGCGCACCCTCCGTGTCACGGTCTCGGTGACCTTCACCCCGCGCGGGGGGAACGCCAAGACGACAAGCTTCCGCGTAGAGCTCAGCAGCTAGTCGACGTCGAGCACGACCTTGCCGGTCGCGCCGCGCCCGTCGATCAGCTCGAGCGCGTCGTCTGCCCGCTCGAGCGGGAACCGGGCGCCCACGACCGGACGGATGAATCCCTGCTCGATCAGTTGCGTGATCGCGTCGCCGATCTGGCGGTTGACGTCCGGCTTGGACATCACGTAGGCGCCCCAGCCGGCGCCGATCACCTCGGTGTTGTTGAGCAGGAGCCGGTTGACGCGGACCTCGGGGATCGAGCCGCCGGTGAAGCCGACCACCACGACGCGGCCGCCCTCGCGCAGGGAGCGCAGGCTGTCGGTGAAGCGGTCGCCGCCGACTGGGTCGATCACCACGTCGACGCCACCGCCCGAGATCTCCCGAGCCTGGTCCTTCCACGGTCCATCGCTGCGGACCACGTCGTCGGCGCCGGCTTCGCGCGCCACCCGCTCCTTCTCTTCGGTGGAAACGACCCCGATCGCCCGCGCTCCGAGACCACGCGCGATCTGAAGGGTGGCGGTCCCGATCCCGCCGGCGGCGCCGTGCACCAGCACGGTCTCGCCCTCGGCCACCCGGCCGCGCACCTTCAGCGAGAAGTAGGCGGTGTGGTAGTTCAGAACCAGGCCGGCGCCCTGGGCGAAGTCGAGCTCGTCGGGCAGCTTGAAGGCGAAGAACTCGGGCGCCACCGCAACCTCGGCCCAGCCGCCCAGCAGGCAGAACGCCGCCACACGATCGCCGGGCGCCAGGCCCGCGCCTTCGGGAGCGGAACGAACGACGCCCCCGACCTCGCTGCCGGGAATGAACGGCAGCTCGGGCTTCACCTGGTACTCGCCACGGGTCTGGAGCACCTCGGGGAAGGCCACCCCGGCTGCCTTGACGTCGACGACGACGCCGCGACCGGGAGTCGCCGGGTGCTCCGGCGCCGGCTCGGGTACGTCAACGACCCGCAGCGCGTCGCGCGGGCCGCTCAGCTCGACGATCTGAACCGCCTTCATTGCCGGCGCACCCTAGCCGAAGTGTTGGCGGTCCTGCCCTGTCGCCGGTACCGCCGATCACGGCGGAACACGGCTCACTCGCGGCGGCGCCCATGCCGAAAGCGCCCTAAACCGCCCCCAGCACGGAACACGGCTCACTCGGCCGCAACGGCTTGCCGAGTGAGCCGCGAACCGCGAGCGCCGCGGGCATCACCGGCTAGCCGAACTCTTCCTCGATCACCCGGATGGCCCGCGGTGCCGCCCGCAGCACCTCGAGGCGCGCCAGCTCGCCCATAGCGGCCGAGAAACGCGACTCGAGCACCGGGTGAACGACCATCACCAGCCGCGCCTGCTCGCCCAACCCGCGCTGCACGACCGACTTGACCGACACATCCTGCTCGGCCAAGACCCGCGCCACCGCCGCCAGCACCCCGGGCTCGTCGGCCACCTCGAGGTGCAGGTAGAAGGCTGAGACCACGTCGCCGACGACTTCGAGCACCTGCGAGGTAGGTGGCGTCGAGGCCGGCGGGATCATCGCGCTGATCACGTCGCCGAGCACGGCGCTCGCGGTCTGTGGACCACCGGCGCCCGGCCCCGACATCGTGATCTCGGTGATCGCCTCGGACTCGACGGTGACCGCGTTGAACGGTCCGCTCACCGACGCCAGCGGATGGCGCGGATACAGGAAAGCCGGATGCACCCGCACGCTCAGACCGGAATCGATCCGCTCGGCCGTCCCAATCAGCTTCAGCACGAGCCCCAGCTCGTGGGCGTAGGCGAGGTCGTCGGGCTGGATGTGCTCGATTCCCTCGTAGCGGACCTGATCCAGGTGCACGGGCGTGTCGAAGGCGAGCCGGGCCAGGATCGCCATCTTGGCCGCAGCGTCGCGCCCGTCGACGTCCTCGGTCGGATCGGCCTCGGCGTACCCGAGCCGCTGGGCCTCCGCCAGCGCCTCGGCAAACGTCATGCCTGTGCGCGCCATCTCGCTCAGGATGAAGTTGGTCGTGCCGTTGACGATCCCGTGCACGCGGTCGATCGTCGCCCCAGCCAGCGACTCCTGCAGGACCCGGATGACCGGGACGACGCCCGCCACCGCCCCCTCGAAGCGCAGCTGCACGCCGTGTGCGCGGGCGGCGTCCCACAGCTCCTCGCCGTACTGGGACAGCAGCTGCTTGTTGGCGGTCACGACGTGACGGCCGGCCTGCATCGCCCGCAGCAGATACGAGCGCGTCGGGTCGATCCCACCCATCAGCTCCACGATCAGGTCCGACCCCTCGAGGATCTCGTCGAACGACCCGGAACTCCGCGTCATCACCCCGGTCAGCTCCGGCCGCAGCCCGGTGAGACGCTCGATCCGCTCCGCGTGCTGCGGCAACAGCGAAGCGAACGCCGCACCAACGGTCCCGTGGCCGAGCAGCCCGACTCGGAAGACGCAATCAGACGACGTCACGCGCGGCCAGGTCCTCGTAGGTCTCGCGGCGCACGACGACGCGAGCCTCGCCGTCACGGCAGAAGATCACCGGCGGACGGGGGACGCCGTTGTAGTTATTGGCCAGCGAGTAGCCGTATGCCCCTGTCACCGGCGTTGCGATCACGTCGCCCGGCGCCGGGTCGGCCAGCCACACGTCGCGCACGATCACGTCGCCCGACTCGCAGTGCTTGCCGGCGACGTTGCAGCGCTCCTCGGCGGGCGCGAGCGACCGGTCCGCGATCAGCGCCTCGTACCTCGAGCCGTACAGCATCGGGCGCAGGTTGTCCGACATACCGCCGTCGACCGCCACCCAGGTCGAGACGTTCCGCTTGACCGTCTCCACCGTGTACAGCGTGACCGTGGAGTTGGCCACCAGCGCCCGCCCTGGCTCGAGCAGTAGCCGCTTGTCGGCCCCGAGCTGCTCATGCACGACCGACACGACCGCGTTCACGTAGTCGGCGATCGCCGGTGGCCGGTCGGCCGGGGTGTAGGCGACGCCGAGGCCGCCCCCCACGTTGTAGACCGGGAAGTCCCCCAGCGCCGCCAGCGTTCGCACTGCGGCGCGGAACGGCTCGAGCTCGAGCAGCTGCGAGCCGATGTGGAAATGCAGCCCGACCAACTCTAGGTGCGGAGCGTCGGCGATCCGCGCGATCGCCTCGCGCGCCGCCTCGGGCGCGAACCCGAACTTCGAGTCGGCCTGCCCGGTCGAGATCGCGTGGTGGGTGTCCCCCGCCACCCCCGGCGTGATCCGGATCAGGACCTCCTGGCGCCGGCCGGCCTGCGCCACGACCGTTTCCAGTCGCTCGAGCTCGTGCAGCGAGTCGATCACGATGTGGCCGACGCCGGCGTCGACCGCCTGGCGTAGCTCCGCAGTCGACTTGGCGTTGCCGTGGAAGTAGATCCGCGCCGCGTCGAAGCCGCCCTGGAGGGCTAGGAACAGCTCGCCGCCCGAGGCCACGTCACAGGACAGCCCCTCCTCGGCCAGCAGCCGGTAGACGGCCGTGCAGGGAAACGCCTTCGAGGCAAAGAGCACGTCGTAGTCGCCGTGGCGGGCGGCCAGCGCGTCCAGGTACGCACGGGCCCGCCAGCGCAGGTCGTCCTCGGCCACCACGTAGGCCGGCGTCCCGAACGCGCGGGCCAACTCGACCGTGTCGCAGCCTCCGATTTCCAGCCTGCCGTGCTCGTTGACGCGCGAGCCGAGCGGATAGACGGCGGACAGGGTCGAGATCGCGGTCATGCGGTCGTCGATCATGCCATGCGACTGCCATCATCGGCGCGTGCCTCGACCCCGCCCGGTCACGGTAGAGCTGCCGAGCGAGATCGCCGTGCATGACGGCCTCGCCTACTCCCTGTGGCTCCCAAAACAGCCGGCCCGCGGTGGCGTGGTCGTGCTGCACGGCGCCGGGTCGTGCAAGGAGAATCACCACGACTTCGCTCGTGCCGCCCTCGGCGCCGGCCTGGCGGCGATCGCCTTCGACCAGCGCGGGCACGGCGAGAGCGAGGGATCGCTCGACGGTCGCGTGCTCGACGACGTCGACACGATCGCGACCCTCCTACGCGACCGCCTGAACGACACCCGGGCGCCGATCGCCCTCCGGGGCTCGAGCATGGGCGGTTATCTGGCACTCGTGTGCGCCGGCCCCGTCGGCGCCGCGGCGGTCGTGGCCATCTGCCCGGCGAGCGCCGAGAGCCTTCGCCGCGGGCTGGCCGAGGGCCGCTTCACCTTCCGGGCCGACGAGTCCGCGGTGGACGCCTTCCTGGCCGCTCACGACGAGCTGGACGCGATCGCCACCCTCGACGCCCCCGTGCTGCTCCTGCACGCCGAGGGCGACGAGCAGGTCCCGGTCGAGCACTCACGCGAGCTGGCGGAGCTCACCCGCTCCGCTCGCAGCCGCCTGATCGTCGTCCCCGGGGGGCACCATCGGTCGGTCCAGCACGACCCCGACCTACGGGCGGTCAGCCTGCGCTTTATCGAGCGCGGGCTCACGCGGGCGGCCGGCGAACCCGCCCAGTAGAACGTTCTATCTAGTGCCGCTCAGCTTCCCGCCGAGGCCCGAAAGGGTCCCGGCGATGGTCTGCGTCGCGCCGCTGACCGCCTGCGCCGATCGACCGCGGACTACCTGGAGCGACCGCTCCCCCCGCGCCGTGAACACCGCCACCGAGTCCACCCGCCCGGGCGCGGCCCCTGGCCGCACGGCCCGACCGAGTGGCCGCCGTGATGAACGCGAGCGAATGCCGGCGAGGTACGCCCGGGCGCCACGTCCCGGGCCCGGGCCGGGAAGGGCATGGAATCAACCGTGTCCTGCAGGAACCCCACTTCTGGGACTCATATTTCCCATTCACGGATTCCTTATGCCGAGCGTCCTAAGATTAATGCACCATGGCCCGTTCTAACTCATTCGGTCGCGACACCGGCCTCCAGACGCGCATGCTCTTCACCATGTTCCTGCTGGGGCTGGTATACGCGGTGCTGATCGCCGTCCTGATCGCGGCCGGCGCCGGCGCGGTCACGATCGCCATCATCGCCGCCGGCCTGTTCGCGCTGCAGCTGTTCACCTCCGACAAGATCGCGCTCTACTCGATGGGCGCCCAGGAGGTGACGCCCCAGCAGGCGCCCCAGCTTCACGCGATGATCGATCGCCTGTGCGTGCAGGCGAACATTCCCAAGCCTCGCGTCGCCATCGCCCAGACCCCGATGCCGAACGCGTTTGCCGTCGGGCGCTCGCCGAAGACGGCCACCGTGTGCGCCACCACCGGAATCCTCAACCTGCTCGAGCCCGGCGAGCTCGAGGCGGTGCTCGGGCACGAGATCACGCACGTCCTGAACCGCGACGTGGTGGTGATGACGATCGCCAGCTTCTTCGCTTCGATTGCGGCCTTCATCACGCAGTTCGGATTCTTCTTCGGCGGCGGCTTCGGCGGCGGCCGCAACAACCAGAACCAGGGCGGCGGCAACGCCTTCATCTTCGTGATCCTGATCTCCGCCGCGGTCTACGTGATCTCGTTCCTGCTCCTGCAGGCGCTCTCGCGCTACCGCGAGTTCGCCGCCGACCGGGGCTCGGCGATCCTCACCGGCCGGCCCAGCGCCCTGATCAGCGCTCTCAGGAAGATCGACGGCGGCATGGCCCGCATCCCGCAGCGCGACCTGCGCCAGGCCAACACGCAGCTCGCGGCGTTCTATATCTTCCCGCCCAAGGCCAAGCAGGCGGCGGCGTCGCTGTTCTCGACCCACCCGCCGCTCGAGGCGAGGATCGCGCGTCTGGAGCGGCTCGAGGCGCAGCTCCAGGGCACCGCCTAAGCCGCGTGGGCTTCCTCGACGTCCTGACCGGCAAGCACAAGCTGGCCAAGCCCGCGCCGGACCGGCTGTTCGCGATGAGCACCGCCTACGTGACGATGGAGACCGGGCTCGGGATCACCACCCGGGGCGCGGCCGCCATCGTCTTCCAGCCGCTCGCCACCGCCGACTTCGACGGCATCGTGCGCGACATGGAGGAGGTGGTCAAGGCAACTGCCTCCGACAGCGGCACGACCGTGACCAGCAGCGACGACAGCTACGGCTTCCGCTGGCTTGTGCTACGCGGCGGCGACTTCGACGACCTGGTTGTGGGGATCAACGCGGTCAGCAGTGCGCTGGAGGCTGGCGGCTATGGCGAACGCGTCCTGTGCGCGGTGTTCGGATTCGAGGACTCGCGCAAGCGGCCTCTCTACTGGATCTACAACTACAAGCGCGGGGCCTTTTACCCGTTCGCGCCGGCGGGCACCGGCGAGCAGCGCGACAACGAGCGCGAGCTCGTGCTCAAGGCCCAGATCGGCAAGGAGCTGCCCGTCGAGCAGGAGCTCGAGCGCTGGTTCCCCCTGTGGGGCATCCCGATTTGATTGGACGGGTCGGCGGCGCCTGACGGCGGCGCCTCAGCGGCTGCTTAGCCGCCAGAGGAGGAATGCGGCCACGCTCACCCCCGCCACCGCAAGCGGCGCCGGGTTGGCTCGAGCCGAGGCCTTGGTGCTCCCGATCTGCCGCGGCCGCGAGCGCCTCGACGTTGCACGTCCTCTTTGACGCCCTCGGTGGCCTGCTCGGGCACAGGCGGCGCCGCCTCCTCGACCCGGTGCTTGCCGAATGCACCGGCGCCGCCGAAGATGCCGGCGCCGATGCCAGCGCGCTTGCCCTTGACCGCGAGCTCCGCCTTGGCCAGCTCCACCTCCTGTCGCGCCAGCCGGCTGCTCTGCTCGGAGAGCTGCTTCACGAGCTCGACCAGCGATGCGTCTGATGCCGCGTTCGGACCGCGCTCCGTCGTGCTCGACGTTCCGGCCTCCTCCCTTTCTTAGCTCAGCGGTCCCCGTTGCGTTCGCGGGGCGCGGACTGAGCGCTGGCTCGCGCCGGCTCCTCCTGCGTCAGCTGATCGTCGTCGAGCCCGAGCTCATGCGCCCGAGCCCGCTCCTCGTGCACCCGCGCCTCAGCTCGCTCGCGCTCGGCGACGGCACTGGCGAGGCGGGCACGATGCTCGGCTTCCTCCGCTCGCCCGGTGCGCGACTCGGCGGCCTGGCGGTGCTCGGCGACAGCCCGCTCGCGGCGCCTGGCCAGCACCCTTTCGGCGCCGCGCTCGCGGCGCCGGACGGCAAGGCGGGCCAGTATGCCGAACAGCACGGCCACGACCACGACAACGATCACGACGACAAGCACAGTGGACATCCCTCTCTACCTCTTTGGCGATTACCCCGGAGGCTTCCCGGGCGCGGGCGGATAAAACGGTGCTCGATACTCCCTATTTCATGCGACCGCCCACCCCCCAGGATCCAGTCGCCCTCGCGCGAGCGCGCCAGCGCGGGCCAAGCGACCCGCTCGTCCAGCGTCTGGCCCGCGAGCACGAGAGCGCCCAGCTTGCATGACCTGCTGCCCTCCGGACGCGGCCGGCGCCTGGCCTTCATCGTCGTCGCCGGGATGCTGGTCACCGCGCTCGTCGTCGCGCTGATCGCCGAGGCCGCCCACTCCGCCGATCTGCTCGACCGTGTGCGTCATGCGACCCCGGGCTGGCTGGTGGTGTGCGCGGGCGGTGAGGTGATCGCGTACGCCGGCTACCTCGCCGGTTATCGTGCGGTGGCCCAGCTGGACGGCGGACCGTGGCTGCCGGCCTCGGTGGCCCTCCGCGTGGTGGCGCTGGCGTTCGGCGCGTTCACGCTGGCGACCGCCGTGGGCGGCCTATCAGTGGACTTCTGGGCCCTACGCGAGGCCGGCGAGCCGGCCGGGCGCGCAAGCGCGCGCGTGATCGCCTTTGAGACGCTGCGCTGGGCCGTGCTCGCGGTCGGTACGTGCCTGGCCGCGGTCGCGGCGCTGGTCGGTCTCTCGCGGCCGGTGGGGACGATCGTCCCGGTCGCCTGGCTGGTGGTTGTGCCGGCCTGCTTCGCGGGCGGGCTGTGGGTCAGCGCCCGGCGGCGCCGCGAGCGTCTCGCCGGTTCCGATGGTGGCCGGATCCGCCGTGCCTTCGCCGTGGCCGTCCAGGCCCTCGTCTATCTCCGCACGCTCATGACTGCTCCGCCCGCGCTGCGTCGGCGAGCGCTCGGCGGCAGCCTGGTGTTCTGGGCCGGCGACGTGCTGTGTGCGTGGGCGGCGCTCCGGGCTTTCGGGGCCCGCGTCGGCGTCGCGCCGCTCGTGCTCGGCTATGCCACCGGCTACGTGTCCGAGGCGGTTCCCCTACCCGCCGGCGGCGCTGGTGGGGTCGATGCGGCCATGACCGGCGGCTTCGTTCTCGCCGGCGCGCCGCTCAGCGCGGCGCTCCTCGGCGCGGTCACCTTCCGCATCTTCGCCTTCTGGCTGCCCGCGCTGGTGGCGGTGCCATCGACGTTGGGCGCCCGCGGCCTACGCGACCGCCTCGAGGGGATCGCCGCCCAGCGTGGTCAGGCGTAGTCGCCCCACCACCGCGACCACGTCGCCGGCCGTCGACCGACTAGCCGGGGATCAAGCCCTCGCCGGTGAACTCTGCCTTGGCCTCTTCGAACGACACGTCGGGAGGGGGCAGGATCACGTCGGATGGCTCGAGGCGATCCTCCGGCATCGCGTGCCCGTTCCCCCGCACGAACTTGAGCAGCTCGGTGAAGGCCGAGTGGAACTGCTCCTCGCCTCCCGCCTCGCAGGCCCCGACCGCGTGGTTGTCGAGCTGGTTGAAGACTTCCGCGTCACTCTCGGTGAGCTCGTACTGCCCCTCGGTGGCGATCCTGACGATCACGACCCCTGCCCTTGGGATGGACCCGCCTGCTGTTCTGCGCCGGCCGGCTCGCCGGCGCCGAGTTCGCCCGCGGGACCGCCCCCGCCGCTCCCGAGCTCGGCCCTCATCTTGGCCAACTCGTTCTCGACCTCGCTCGAGCTCGAGAGCTGTCGCAGCTGCCGGTCGATGTCGTCCTCACCGGCGCCGAGCTGAGTGAAATCCTCAAAGGTGCCCGCCGCCTCGAGCTCCTGCACCGCGTCGGCCCGCGCCTTCATGTTCTCGGTCTTGTCGAGGGCGCGCTGCATCGCCAGGCCGACGTCGGCCATCTCCTCGCCCACACCGGTCGCCGCCTCGGAGATCCGCACCTGCGCCTCGGCCGCCGAGTACTGCGCCTTGATGACCTCCTTGCGCGAGCGGAACTGCTCGATCTTGGCCCGCAGCTTCTGCTCGGAGGCGGTCATCTGCTCCTGCTGCTGCTCGAGCTGGGCGACCTGCGAGTCGAGCGACTGCAGCTCGGTCTGGGCCACGTTCTTGCGCTCGAGCGCGGTTCGGGCCAGCTCCTCGTTGCCGGCGGCCAGCGCCTGGCGGGCCTGCGTGTCGAGCTTCACCACCTGATCGCGCAGCTTCTGCTCCTGCAGCTGGAGGCGCTTCTTCGAGGTGACGACGTCGGCGATGCCCTTCTTGACGTTCTGGAGCAGCTCGATCTGTTTCTGGTAGCTGTACTCGAGGGTCTCCGAAGGGTCCTCGGCGCGATCGAGGAGCTTCGAGATCTTCGCTTTGATGACGGTCGACATGCGCCCGGAAAGGCCCGGCATCGCATCCTCCTTGGCGGGTTGCTGGACTAGCCCTCCAAGCGTAGCGAGGCACGGACCGTGAGCGAAGCCCCTGGACACGGGCGAGAACCCTTTGCAGGAATTGCACCCTTTCCCGCAACGTGCGCCGATCTTACGCACCACTCGCTACTGTCCGAGCGCGATGCGATGGCGTAACTGGATCCCGTCGTTCGCGCTCGTGTGCGCATGCGCAGCGATCGCTGGCTGCGGCGGCACCACCACCTTGATCGTCAGGACGACGAGCACGAGCCAAACGCCGGCCTCGCCCGCCACCGGCATCGGCTTCCCGGTGCTCGCCACCAAGAACACCACGCGCGTGTCCGGCGTGGATCCGATCAGCGACGCCGCCGGCGTGGCGCTGGCGGTGTTTCCCTCGGCCGCCCCCGGAACCCACCCGGCCGTGGTCACGATCGCGCCGACCGACGACTGGGAGGCCGCGATCGCGTCTTCCGTGCTGATGTCGAGCCCAACGAGCGCGCCGGTGCTGCTCTCGGGGCCCGGAACGCTGCCGGTGGCCACGAGCAACGCACTCGGCCTGCTGGCTCCCACCGGCTCCGGGGCGCTCGCGGGTGCGCAGGTCATCCAGGTGGGCGACGTGCCCGCGCCGAAGGGGCTAAAGACGAAGGCGATCACGGGCAACGGGCCATACGCGCTGGCGGCGGCGATCAACGGGTATGCCAACGCGGCCGCCGGCAAGGCAAGCTCCGACGTCGTGATCGCCTCCGCCGACGACCCCGCCTATGCGATGCCCGCCGCCGGGTGGGCGGCCGAGAGCGGCGACCCGGTCCTGTTCGTGTCCTCGTCCGGCGTCCCCGCGCCCACCGCGCAGGCGCTCGTGTCGGACGGGCACCCCCACATCTACGTGCTCGGCCCGTCCAGCGTGATCCCCGACAGCGTGCTGGCCCAGCTAGGCGCGTACGGGACCGTCGCGCGTGTCGGGGCGCAAGACCCGGCGGCCAACTCGGTGGCGTTCGCGATCTATCGCGACCCGCCGTGCGTCGTCGACCAACCCTGTGCCCACGTACCGGGCAGCTTCGGATGGGCGATGCGCAGCCCCGGCCACGGTTACACGCTGCTGAACGCCAGTCTCCCCCTCGATGCCGCGGCCTCGGCGGCGCTGTCGGCCAGCGGGAGCTACGGCCCCCAGCTCGTGCTCGACTCGGGCACCGCTCTGCCGACCTCCGTGCTGAACTTCTTCTTGGACTACGCAACCCCCGGCTACACCCAGGAGGGACCGACCGCCGCGGTCTACAACCACGCCTGGCTGATCGGCGATCCGAGCACGATCTCGGTGGCCGTTCAGGCCGAGGTGGATAGCCTTCTCGAGGTGGTGCCCCAGAAATGAGCCAAGCCGAGCATCCAGATCGCCTCAAGCCCGACCATGAGGTCACCGTCGAGGACGTGCGCCAGCTGATGGGCGCGTCGACGCCGCACTTCGCGCTCCAGCTGCGCGAGCGGATTCGGGCGCTGATCCGCCCCCTCCCACTCGACCATCCGGCCAGGGTCGAGGGTGAGCGCGAGATCGCGCGCCTGGATCGGATCGCGTTCGCCGGCGAGGTACGCGGGCATCCGGCCGAGTCGGGACTGGAGCCACTGCGCAGCGTCACCGCCAACGCCAAGGTTTGAGCCGGGCCATGGACGAGCGGCGTTCTCAAGGCGCGGGCGAAGCTGCCGCCGCCCCAAGATCTCTCTCGGTGATCGGCCTCGGGCGCGTGGGCTTGCCGCTCGCGCTGTCGTTCGCCGACCGCGGCGTGAGCGTGCTCGGCGTCGACCACGATCCCGCCGTGCTCGCGTCCCTGCGCGCCGGCAGGATGCCGTTTCATGAGGCGGGCACCCAGGAATTGCTCGAGCGGGTGCTTCTCGCCGGACGCCTGGAGCTGGCCGAGCGGGCCGCGGACGCCGCGCGGGCCGACGACATCGTCATCACGATCGGCACGCCGTCCTTCTCACACATCGAGAGCGACCTGCGCCAGGTGCGCGCGGCGGTCGACGACCTGCTCCCGATGCTCCGCCCCGGGCACGCCCTGATCCTCCGCTCGACGATCGCGCCGGGGACGACAGAGTTCGTCGCCGGGTACCTCGAGAAGCAGCGCCGGCTCCGCGTCGGCGAGGACCTGTACGTCGCCCACGCGCCCGAACGGATCGCCGCGGGCCGCTTCCTCGAGGAGATCTCGACGCTCCCGTGCATCATCGGCGGCGTCGGCGAGGCCTCGACCGAGCGCGCCGCCGCCACCTTCTCAGTCTTCGGCGCCCCGATCGTCAGGACAACGCCCGTGCAGGCCGAGCTGGCCAAGATCTGGACCAACATCCTGCGCTACGCGACGTTCGCCCTCCCCAACCTGCTGATGATGGACTGCGAGCGCTACGGCGCCAATGTGTTCGACGTGATCGACCTGATCAACCGCGACTATCCGCGCGGGGGGATCTCACAGCCGGGCATGACCGCCGGCACCTGCCTCCGCAAAGACTTTGCCTTCTCCGAGGAGCGCTCGAACGCTCCCGGAATGCTCCTCGCCGTCTCGCGGGTCAACGAGTCGGTGCCCCTGTTCCTGGTCGAGGGGATCAAGCGCAGGATCGGGGGGCTGGGCTCGCGCAAAGTGGCGGTGCTCGGCCTGACCTTCAAGCGCAACACCGACGATGAGCGCGACTCGCTGTCACCCAAGCTCATCCGGCTGCTCGAGCGTGAGCTGGCCGACGTGGCGGTGTGCGACCCGCACGCCCCCTCCCCCACGCAGCCGCTCGAGCAGGCCGTCCACGACGCCGACGTCGTGGTCGTCGCCACCAACCACTCCGAGTTCGAGGGTCTGGAAACCCTGGCCGAGATCCTGCGGCAAGCCGCACGCGACTGCCTGCTCGTCGACCCGTGGAATGCGCTCGGCACGGGACAGGTGTTCCTGTTCGCCTCGGAGTCGTCGGCCCTGCTCGGCCAGCCCGCTGCCGGCGCCTCGCCTGGGCGTCGCGGCGACCGCGAAGCGACGGCATGAGCCGCGTGCTGGTCACGGGAGGAGCCGGCACGATCGGCTCGGCCGTCGTCCGCCGGTTGCTATCCGACAGCCGCTGGGAGGTCCGCGTCGCCGACCACCGCGAGCCGCCCCAGTGGATGCGCGAAGGCTGCGAGATCCGCACCGCCGACCTCCGCCGGCCAGATGCTGCCGGCGCGGCGGTCCACGGCTGCTCTCACGTGATCCACCTCGCGGCAATCGTGGGCGGCATCGCGAACTTCCACAAGCTGCCGTTCACGCTGTTTGAGGTCAACAACGCCCTGACCGGGACCCTCGCCCACGCCGCGATCGACCACGACGTCGAGCGCTTCGTGTACGTCTCCTCGTCGATGGTGTTCGAGCGCGCCACCGAGTTCCCCACGACCGAGGAGCACCTCGATAGCTGTCCGGCTCCGCGTTCGGCCTACGGGTTCTCAAAGCTGGCCGGCGAGGTCTACACCCGCGCCGCCCACGAGGAGTACGCACTGCCTTACACGATCTGCCGCCCGTTCAACGCCTACGGTCCCGGCGAGCTGCCCGAGCCCGACGAGCCCGGGATCGCCCACGCCGTCCCCGACCTGATCCACAAGGCGCTAACGGGCCACCGGCCGCTCGAGATTTTCGGCTCCGGCGAGCAGACCCGGACGATCACCCACATCGACGACATCGCCGACGGGATCGTCACCGCGATGGCCTCGCCCGCCGGCGAGAACGCGGACTTCAACGTCTCCGCCTCCGAGGAGCTCACCGTGGCCGAGCTCGCGCGCATCATCTGGGAGGCGTGCGGCAACGACCCGGACCAGTTCGAGCTGGTGCACCTGCCGAGCTTCACGGTCGACGTGCAGCGGCGCTGGCCCTCGGTAGAGAAGGCGCGCCGGCTGCTGGGGTGGGAGGCGAAGATCGATCTGCGCGACGGGATCGCCCAGACGGTGGCGTGGCTGCGCGACCAGGAAGCCGAAGGCGCGGTCAGCCAGTAGTAGTGGTTGGTCGGGTCCGGTGGTTGACGGCCAGTCGATTGGGCTGACCGACTTCAGGCAGGCGAGGGCGGCCTTTAGGTTTAGGTAAAGCTGAACGTGCAGCCGCGCTGCTCGAGCTCGGCGAACATCAGGCCGGAGTCGATGCAGCGCTCGGGGGGCAGGGCGCCGGTGGCGGTCAGCGCCCCCCGCGCGAACAACCGCACGCACGCCGCCGCCGGCGTGGCCGTCGACACGACCGATCCGCCGAGGCCGAAATGGGGCCGGGTCACGGCCCGCGCCTCGAGCAGCTCTCCGTCGACCGCGCGCACGATGACCAGATGTATCGACACGGTCTCGTTCGAGGGCGAGGCGGCCTCGCGGATCGCCGCCGCCACCGCGTCGGGCGAAGCGTCGGCCGCGAGCGCCCGTAACCGCTGCAGCAGCGCCGGCGCGAGCGACAGCCTGAAGCTCGCGGTCTGGCAGCCGAAGCTGTCGCCGAACGTAGCCAGCTCGGAGTGCAGAGTGAAGATCGTCTCGGCGGCGCCTATCGGCTCGCCGTACTCGACCGTTCCACCCGGGGTGAGCGGCTCGATCTGGTCCGGTCGGCCGTCGCGGAGCACCACCGGCTCGAGGGTCAGTTCGTCGAGCAGCGTCTGGATCGCGTAGGGCGGCCGCAGGCGGCCGTCGTTGGGAGCCGCGGGGTCCCGTCCCGCGGCGCACACCTCGATCGACTCGATTCCCTCGGCCTGGTCGCCGAGCCGCCGCACCGCCTCGGCCGCCATCAGGTTGGTCTTGCCTGGGCTCGAGCCGATCCCGAGCACCGCGAGGCGCCCGGCGGCCTCGAATTCGCCCGACATCTCGAGCTGGCGCCCCGTCATCCAGTACAGGCCGCCGAGGTCGAGGTAGTTGCACCCGGCCTGGAGACACGCCTGCATCGCCTCGAGGTTGATCCGGTAGGAGGCGGTGTTGAGGAGCACGTCGGCACCGTCCAGTGCCCGCGCGAGCGCGTCGACGTCGCGCGCGTCGACGCCCGACGCCGTCGCCTTGCCGACGCCGTGCTCGCGCGCCGCCGCGCCGGCCTTGTCCGGGTCGAGGTCGAGCAGCGTCATGCCCGCCACCTCCTCGGACTGCGCGAGGTCGTGGACGATCGCCGGAGCGATCGTCCCCGCAGCGCCCAGCACCGCCACCGACACCTGACTTTCAGCCATGTGCGGACCACCGTAGCGTGGCGGCATTGGACGTTTTGGCTAAAGACGGCGATACTTTCTCACCGCTGGGGGGCCGCCGGTCCGCATTAGCTTTCGTTCACCTTGGACACCACCACCGTAACCCAGCCGACCCAAGCCCCGGACCGCACGGCTCCCGGCGCCAAAGGCCTCAAGGCCGATGCACTCGGCTACGCCTCGAACCTGGTCATCGCGATCGCGTCGACCGCGCCCGCGTACAGCCTGGCCGCGACGCTCGGATTCGTCGTGGCCGTCGCCGGCATGGGCGTGCACGCCCCGGCCGTTCTCATCGTCGCGTTCATCCCGATCCTGTTCGTCTCGGTCGGCTACCGCTTCTTCAACCTCGCCGATCCCGACGCCGGCACCACGTTCGCGTGGGTGACGCGCGCCTTCGGCCCGCAGCTGGGCTGGATCAACGGCTGGGCGATCTTCCTGGCCGACATCATCGTGATGGCCTCGCTAGCCGAGATTGCGGCCAGCTACACCTATTCGCTGTTCGGCCTCCACGGCCTCGAGACCTCGAACCTCGCGCTGATCATCGGCTCCGTCGTCTGGATCGCACTGATGACCTGGATCTGCTACCGCGGGATCGAGTTGTCGGCGCGCGTGCAGCAGTTCCTCCTGACCCTCGAGGTCTTCACGCTGATCCTGTTCTTCGTCGTGGCGCTGATCAAGGTCTACAGCGGCCACGTCACGCACTCGATTCACGTGAGCGCCTCGTGGTTCAACCCGTTCCCCCTGAGCTCGAGCGCGCTGACCGCGGGCCTCCTCCTCGCCATCTTCATCTACTGGGGCTGGGACTCGGGCGTCGCGGTCAACGAGGAGTCGCGCGACCGCCACCGCGGGCCCGGGAAGGCCGCGGTCGTCTCGACCGTGATCCTGCTCCTGATCTATGTGCTGGTCGCCGTCGCGGCGCAGGCGTACCACGGCACGAATTTCCTGGCGTCCAACTCGGCCGACGTGCTGAACGCGCTCGGCAGCGGGGTGTTCGGGTCGCCGTTGGACAAGCTGCTGATCATCTGCGTGCTGACCTCCGCCTCCGCCTCGACCCAGACCACGATCCTGCCCACCGCGCGGACCACGTTGTCGATGGCGAGCTGGGGCGCGATCCCGAAGGCGTTCGGGCGCATCCACTCGCGCTTCTTCACGCCGACCTTCTCGACCCTGCTGATGGGCGGCCTGTCGACCGTGTGGACGGTGGCGCTGCTGGCGTTCAACCCCGACCAGAAGGTCCTCGGCGACACGATCTCGGCCCTCGGCTTCGCGGTCTGCTTCTACTACGGCTTCACCGGCATCGCCTGCGCGTTCTACTTCCGCCGCGAGCTCTTCAAGAGCGCTCGCAACTTCTTCCTGGCCGGGGTGGTCCCGCTTCTGGGCGGGCTGATGATGGGCTACGTGGGGGTCAAGGCCTTCGGTTACTACAACACCGCCGGGAACAACTACTCCAAGGCCCTGGCCGGAATCCAGACCCCGATCTTGGTCGGAATCGGCGGTCTGATCCTGGGCATCGTGCTGATGTTCGCCTCCTGGCCGTTCTTTACCGGCTACTTCAGCCGCCGCCCCGAGACCGCCGATCCCGCGGTCCTCGAGTTGGACGCCCGCCACGGCGAGCCTCCGCACTACCGCGGCGAGCCAGAGACTCCATAGTTTCTGCTAGGCACTTGCCGAACTCCACTGGGCCTAATAGGTTGCCCGAGCGTTGACAAACCTGCCCGGCCGGGGCGGGCCACAGAGCGGAGGGGTGCGGATGAGTGCGTGGCTGTCGGTCTGCAACCGTCGTGTGACGTTCCGGTGGGTGATGCCTGTCGTTGTGGCTGGGCTGCTTGCTCTGGCTGTGCCGGCGATGGTGTCGGCGGCGGTAGCGCCTAACCCGACCAACGACCTCGACTGCAACGCCTGGAGCTCGTCCTACCAGTCGGCTCGTTCGAGCATGAAGGACCTATGTACCGATCCCATCGCGGTGAAGAACGGCAAGGCGACGCGGTTCCTCGACAACGGCTGGTACGTCGGGCACGACGAGCCAAGCGTCAGGTTCATCTCGAGCCAGCCCGGGTCGGGCAACCGGATGACGTACTTTATGCGGCTCCCGGTCGATCCAACCAAGACGCCGACGGCTTCAGGAAGCGTAACGGATTACGGCGAACTGAGCGTGGCGCCGTGGTTTGGTCTGCCGATCTGCGACCCGGACTCGTATCCGCAGAATCCGTGCACGCCGGACAGCGACTCGAACACCTCAGGGATCAACGACCCGAACGCGGCGGGTTCCGCGTTCCTCGAGTTACAGCTGTATCCGCCAGGCTTCACCCCGTTCATCGACAGCGAGAGCTGCAGCAAGACCCAGTGGTGCGGCGCGCTGACGATCGACAGCCTCGAGTGCACATACGGGTTCGCGACGTGCAATCCCGCCTGCGAGGAGCCGGGCAACTTCGCCTATATGCAGACCAACGGCGTTCCCACCGGGCCGCCCAGTCCGCAGCTGACCGACGCGTCGACGTTCCTGCCCGATGCCCACACGCTGTTCATGAACGGTGGAGACGTCCTCGAGATCTCGCTGTTTGACCCGCCACAGGGGCTGACAGCGGTGATAACCGACTTGACCACACACCGAACAGGCTGGGTGGTCGCGAGTGCGGCGAACGGCTTCATGAACACCAACATCAGCACGTGCGACGGTACCCCGTTCACGTTCCACGCCGAGTACAACACCGCCAAGCGGCAGAACCAGGTGCCTTGGGCAGCGCTGGAGGGCGGCGTACTGATGGAGCAGGAGATCGGTCACGCCGAGTCGTGCGACTCGGTGAGCAGCCAGGATCCGTACTCAACGACGTATCCGGACGGGCAGTCCTACTCCGATCCGGACACCTACGACACCTGCGACGGGGGTTCCGAGGGCCCCAACGCCGTCGGCGAGGGGCCGTGTAGCCCGCTCACGTTCATCTGTGAGAACTCGACGACCCAGGGACCCACCGGTCCGGTGGCCTGCCCGACCGAGGACTCCGACAGCGGTGCGCTGTGCGAGTTCGCCGACGGGTTCTGCTTCCCCAAGGGCGACCGTGTCGTGCAGATCAACGGCACGTCGACGGTCGCAAGCTCGCCGGTGGCCTTCTGTTTCGCCGACCGATACCAGAACGGCGATCTGGACTTCGACGGGCTTTCCTACCAGCCGAACACCTGGCCGGACGGCACGCCGAACCATCCGACGCCGGCGAGTTACTCAGGCCCGTTCACCGGCGGGAGACCGTATCCAACGGTCCAGTTCGAGTCGGACATCGGCGGCTCGTCGAACCTGTGCGACGTCGGCACCGGCGCCGGCTGCACAGTGCCGCCGATCAGCGCGCCGTTCTACCCGTACTGGTCGCTCGGCAAGTCCGGCAGGTCGCAGCTGCCGGCGCCGCGCGGCACATGCGTGTGGAACTTCGGCAAGTCGATCGCCGGCCTCACCACCCAGGACCTCGGTGGTGACGCCCAATACGGCACGCCGGACGTGGCCCGCTACGGCGGCACGATCATCAGCGCGCCACAGCCCAACCCGCAGCTCGGCGGACGCTGCGGAGGTGGGCGCTACTAGCGCACACGGTTAGGTCACAGCGGCCGCGCCGGCAGTCGCCGGCGCGGCCGCTCGTCTTCACCGCGCCAGCTCGATCGTGCAGCCCGCCGTGACGCTAGACGCAGTCATCGGCGCACCCGAAGGCCAAACCCGGAATTCAGCGAAGACCAAACCCGGAATTCAGTGGGCGTGCGGCGGTTGTCTCCGCCCGTCTATCCGATCGTGTATTGGTACGGGATCGCGGCCAGATCGCTCGCCTGCTCGACGTTCACTCCTCCCAGCTCGTTCCAGGTCGCGAGTCCATTGACGATCGTCAGGTCATCGACGTAGAGCGTGCCGTTGACGACGGTGCCCGATCGCCCACTGGGGGCGATGGCCACCGGGATGGTGGCCGACATTCCCGGGTTGACCACGACCGGAGTGACCGGGGAAGTCGCGTTGACCGCTTGCAGCCACAAGTCGCCCGTGGGCGAGCTCACGGCCGGGTCGAAGGCCGCCGTCGTAGCGGTGATGCCGGTGGTCGCCGTCACTGGGGTCACCCCGTTCACCCCGTCCGGTCCCTTCTGGAACGGGGTGATGCCCCATTCCCCGGCAACGACGGGGTTCGCGTTGAACGAGCCCGTAGCGGCGTCGCCCGTGGTGGAGGCAATGTCTGGATCGCCGAACGCCCACCAAAAGTCGAAGTAGATCGGAGCTGGCGCGGTGGCGGTGGCCGTGATCGACATGGTGTGGGTTGGGACAACGAACATCGGCACGGTGACGGTCGAGATCGGCACCGAGGTTTGCGACATCGTAAGCGCCGCCAGGCTCAGCTGCGTGGTTTGGTCGAGCCGTGCGTCGACGAAGTACGCCTCGGGCGTATCGCCGTTGTTGGTCACCTTGACGTCGAACGTCTTGCCCGAGCCGGCGGACAGGGTCGAAGCGGTCGAATCAGGCAGCCCTGAGGTGACGGGCACCGGCGTCCGGCTGAGCGTCACGGTGAAGGGCTGCGAGATCGCAGTACCCGAGACCTGGTTGTAGAAGTCGACGGCCAGCGTCCAAAGGCCCGGGTCGGGATGCAGCACGTGGAGTTGATCACCGTTCTCAGGAACCAGTGAACCGCCGCTTCCCGGGATCTGGCTGCTCGCAGTCGACGCTCCCGCCCCGGTGACGGGGTCGATCAACTGCGCCACGAACGTGTTGGCCGGATTGGCGCTCGACACCGATGCATTGAGCTCCGACACGCCCGCGGGCACGTACACCTGGTAGTAGGCGGTCTGCCCGGTGTTGGGCTGGCGGCCGTTCCCGCCCGTAAGCGTCCCGGTGAACGTGGTGGTCGGGTTCGGAGTCGGGATCAGGGCCCGCAGGGTGACCGGCACCGTCGTGGTCGAGGCGAACTGCGGCTGCCTCGACAGGCTGCTGAGCACAATCGATCCCGCCTGGTCCCCGGGAGCTCCAGGATTGCGGACGCTCAGGCTGAAGCTCTGCGACGCTCCCGGGGCGAGGTACAGGAAGTGCGTCGAGAGCTGGCCGAACGGGACCCATGTGGCGGTCATGGCCGCGAACTGGACCGGCCCGACACTCCCGCCGTCCGCCGACGGGGCTCCAAAGATCAGCGCCGTCCAGGTACCAGGCTGCGGGTTGGCCACCTGTGCGTTGCCGTAGTTCCCAGCCCCCTGGGGGATGCTGTACTCGGCCAGCTTGCCCGAGGGCGAGATCAGCGACAGGTTGTCGCCTGCGGAGAAGTCGGTCGACGAGGGGTTCGAGGCGACATATGCGATCGAGGCACTCAGGCGCGCCTGCCCGGGCCGGACGTAGAACTTGACCGTCGCAAAGTTGCCGGTGGCGTCCGCCAGCTGGACCGTGGTGTGAGCGATCTGCTGGTACGAACCAAGGGTCCGCGACGACAGGACCACCGGTTGTGCGGTGGCGCCAGCGTTGGTGACCGTCTCGGAGAAGAACTCGGGCGCGCCCGCGGATCCGACCGCGTTCAGCTGAGGAGCGCTCTTGATCAGCGCATGACCGGTGGCTCCATCGGAGCCGGGATAGGACGCCGCGGCCTGGACGGCGGCGTAGGCGTCGAGCAGGCCCGCACCCTGCTGCTCGCCCGGCGCAGAGATGTCCTGTGCCGTCGACACGATGATCTGCTTGACCACTGCGGGCGACGGCGGTGTCCCGCCGTGGCTGCGCTCGTAGGCCTGTATCACCAGGGCCGCCACCCCTGCTGTCAGTGGCGCCGCTTCACTGGTGCCGCCGAACAGCTGGACCGGCGACCCCTGGCCGGCCTCGTTGGTGCAGGCGGAGTAGAGGGCCGGATTCGGAGTGCACAGCGCCCAGTTGAGGTCGGCGGGCGCAACCACGTCGACGGTGCCGCCGGTCTGATCGAATCCGGCGGACGACAGACCGCTGATGTTGTTGTTCAGCCAGCCGGTGACGCCAGGGAACGTGATCCCGCCGACGTTCGCCTGAGCATACGAGCGGTAAGTCGTCGTCCCTCCGGCGGAGATCACGGCGGGATCGGTGGCCGGCGTGCCGATCGTGTTGGTCACACCGGAGTCTCCGGTGGACGCGGTCACGGTCACGCCTGCGGCGACGGCGGCCTCATCCGCCATCCGGATCAGATCGAGGCTCGCCGCGTCGGGAAACGGGTTGGCCCCGAACGACTCGTTGATCACGTTGACCTGGTCGACGTTGACGGCGTAGTTGATCGCCTCCAAGAAGACGGAGTTGAAGGCGAAGTCCGACGATCCGAACACGTTGAGGCCGACCAGGCTGGCGCCAGGGGCGACGCCGAGGATGCGGATGTTGCACGGGTTCGCAACGGGGCCGCCGAAGTCGGCCAGGTTGTAGACCTCGCGCCCCTGTGCGGCGATCGAGCTGGCGTCGCCGAAGGCCTCGGCGCCATTGGTCGGCGCGGACGTTCCGGTGCCGCTGAAGTCCTGGTAGTCGACAAACACCGGCTGCCCGTTGGGCCGGATGAAATCGGGGTTGTTGATGTCGAGCCCGTCGGCGATGAACGCGACCTTCACGCCGGCGCCTGTGTACCCGAGCGCCTGGGCGGACGGTCCTCCTCCGGGCGGCTCGGCGGCGTGGATGCTTTCGACCGCCTGCGGGTTCAGCTGCACCTGGCCGGCGGCCGGGCACGTGTCGGCGAGGCTGCCGCTCGATCCACCGCCTCCACGAGCGTGGCCCAGCGTAACCGGCGGCGACCCGACCAGCGGGATTCGGACGTCCGGCACGACCTCGGCCACCGCCGGGTTGGCCGCCAGCCGCTTCGCCTCACCGCGGCTCACGTACGCGGCGACTGCGTTGATCAGCTGGTACCGCTTGACGTGCGTGGCGTGCGTGAGGCCCAGCTCGGACACGACGGGAGCCTGCACCGCGGCAACGGCACTGGCCCGGCGGGCGCGCAAGGACGGTGTGTCGGGGATAGACCCGAGCTGGTTCTTGAACACCACGATCACCCGATCGGTGACCTTAGTCGACAGCGCCCGCGCTTCCCTGGCCGTCAGCGGCGCCTGTCGCGAAGCCGTTCCGGCGGCGGAGTGCGCGCTCGTGACCGGGGCGATGACCAGCGTTACGAGGGTCGTCGCGAGGACCGCCGCGACGGCGATTTGCTTGAGGCGAACGTTCATTATCCCTCCAGGGCTCCCGCGTTCGGTTCTAGACGGTGAACACCACGGAATCCGTTTCGAGGCCCCACGCCCGCGACAGGGCGAGCCTATTCCCCTCGCAGCCGTCGCGCAAGCGGCTACACGCCGGCCAGGTCCGCCACGCGGTCCCGGTGCCAGCGCGAGTCACCGAAGGCGTGCGCGTTGGCATGCGCCCGCTTCAAGAAGAAATGCAGATCGTGCTCGTAGGTGAAGCCGATCCCACCGTGCACCTGGAGCGCCGAGGCCGCCACGCGGAAGCCGGCGTCGCCGGCGTAGGCCTTGGCCATCGAGGCGGCGCGCGGACCCGTCTCGGGCTCGTGGGCCAGCGCCCAGCCGCCCCAGTAGCAGAGCGAGCGCGACCCCTCGACCTCGAGCAGCATTTGGGCACAGCGGTGCGAGACCGCCTGGTAGGACCCGATCGGGCGGTCGAACTGAGTCCGATCCTTGGCGTACTCGACGGCCATCTCCATGGCGCGTTGGCCCACACCGACGTTCTCGGCCGCGAGCAGGGTGACGATCGTCGCGTAGGCGCGGGCCAGCGCCTCGGTTGCCACCTCGAGCGGCTCCGCGGGAGCGCCCGCCAGCTCGACCCGGAAGAGCTTGCGCGTCGGGTCGATCGCCTGCTCGGGCTCGATCGTCACGCCATCCGCTGAGCGCTCGACCAGGTAGTGGCGCCGATCGGCACCGGACACGATCAGGAAGTCGGCACTGGCCGCATCGGGAACCGCGATCTTCACGCACGTCAACGCCCCATCCGACGACGGCTCGACCTCGGAGTGGTCCGGCGCCCAGCCGGAGTGCTCATCCCATACCGCCACCGTTCCCCGGACATCGCCACGGGCCAACGGCGCGAGCCAGCGCCGCTGCTGCTCGGAGGTTCCCGCCGCGACAAGCATCAGCGCGGCGGACGTGGTCGAGAACCAAGGACTCGGCGCCAGCGCGTAGCCCATCTCTTCGGCGATCACCACGAGCTCGACCGCGCCAAGCCCGAGACCGTCCAGCTCTTCAGGAACGATCACGCCGGGCCACCCGAGCTCGACCAGCTCCGCCCACTGCTCGTCTGTGAAACCGCGCTCGTCTTCGGCCAGCGCCCGAACAGTCGCCAGCGGATAGCGCGCCTCGAGGAACTCCCGTGCCGTGCGCTTGATCGCCTGCTGATCGTCGGTGAAGCCGAAATTCATCGCATCCGGGGCAGCCCAAGCACGCGCTCGGCCACGATGTTCTTGAGGATCTCGGTCGTGCCGCCCTCGATCGAGTTGGCCCGCGCTCGCAAGAACCGGTAGCTCCAGCTGTCCTCACTCAGCATCGCCCGCGGCCCCGCGATCTCCATGGCCAGCTCGGTCAGCGACTGATTGACCTCCGACCAGTGCCACTTGCCGAGCGACCCCTCGGGGCCCGGGACGCCGCCGCGCATGATCGCCGACAACCCCCGGTACGCATTCAGCCGTAGGACCTCAGACTCGATCAAGAGCTGGGCCAGCCGCTGGCGGATCACCGGGTCCTGGGTGGCGACGCCGCCGTCGAAGCCGCGCGACTGGTGCGCGGTCTCGATCAGTTCGCGCAGCGCGATCTGCACGCTCACCTGGAGGCCGAACGCGAGCGTCGCGCGCTCGTGCATGAGCGTGGTGATGGCCACCGCCCAGCCTTCTCCTTCCCGCCCGACGATGTTGTCGTTCGGGATCCGCGCCTCCTCGATGAACAGCTCGTTGAACTCCGACTCGCCGGTGATCTGGCGCAGCGGCCTGACCTGCACGGCGTCCTGCTCCATGTCCATCAGGAAGTAGGTCAGGCCCTTGTGCTTGGGTGCCTCGGGATCCGTCCGCGCTACCAGCATGCACCACTTTGCGTGGTGGGCGAACGTCGTCCACACCTTCTGCCCCGTCACCACCCACTCGTCGCCGTGGCGCACCGCCCGGGTTTTCAAGGACGCCAGGTCGGATCCGGCACCCGGCTCCGAGAACCCCTGGCACCAGATCTCCTCGGCGGACAGGATCGCCGGCAGGTAGCGCCGGCGCTGCTCCTCGGTGCCGTGCGCGATCACGGTGGGCCCGCCCATCGCTAGCCCCAGCACGTTCGCCACCGACGGCGTCCGCGCGCGCACCATCTCCTCGTTGAAGATCGCCTGCTCGACCAGCGTCGCGCCGCGCCCGCCGTACTCCTTCGGCCACGACACGCCGGCCCATCCGGCGTCGTTCAGCTTGCGCTGCCAGGACCGGCGGAACTCGAACGCGGCCTCGTCGCCCGGGGGCTCGCGCCCCGGGTTGTTCTCCTCGAGCCAGCTGCGCAGCTCGTCGCGGAAGGCCTCCTCGGCCGGTGAGAGCGTCAAGTCCATGGCGGCCCATCCTATCCGTGGGGGCCGGCCGGTAGCCTCGATACCCAAGATGAGTCAGCCCGCGATCGCCGCCACCGCACCGGAAAGCGACCTGCCTGGTCCCTACGAGGTGGGCACCTACACCGCCCGGCTCAAGCAGAGGCTGCTCGAGTTCGCTCGCGTCCAGTTGGTGGGCGAGGTGTGGGGGTTCCGCTCGAGCCGCGCGCGGGTGTACTTCGAGCTCCGCGACACACGCGGCGCGCTGCCATGCTCGATGTGGCTCTCGGACTTCGAGCGCCTCGGGGTCAGGCTCGCCGACGGGGTCAAGGTGATCGTCGGCGGCGGCTGCGACTACTACCCGGGCAGTGCCTCCTCCTCCCCGTCGTTCACCTTCGCGGTGACCGAGCTGCGTGTAGCGGGCGAGGGAGACCTGCTCCTGCAGCTCGAGCGCCTGCGGCGACGCCTCCAGGCGGACGGTCTGTTCGAGCCGCAGAAGCGACTGCCGCGCCCGCCGCTGCCCCGCACGATCGGGGTGGTGACTGGCGAGCGTGGCAAGGCCCGTGACGACGTGCTGGCCGGCCTGAAACGCCGGGGCTGGGCCGGGCGACTGATCTGGGGCTTCGCCCCGGTGCAGGACCGCTTGGCCGCGCCGATTATCGCCACCGCACTGCGTGACCTGGCCGCGATCCAGGACGTCGAGGTGGTGATCGTGGCCCGCGGGGGCGGCTCGCTGGCCGACCTGTTCGCGTTCTGCGACGAGGCGCTGTGCCGGACGGTGGCGCTCTTGCGCGTGCCTGTCATCTCGTCGGTCGGCCACCACACAGACCGCACGCTTATCGACGACGTGGCCGCGGTGTGCTGCTCCACCCCCACCCACGCCGCGGAGGCCGCCGTGCCGATCGACTGCCTCGCCGCCCAGGCGGACCTAGCCGCCGGCGCCCGACGCCTGCACAACCACAGCCGTCGGGCGATCACCGAGCGCGCCCGCACGCTAGAGCGCCTGGCCGCCGCTCCCGGCCACCACGTCGCTCGCCAGCGCCGGCAGCTGCACCAGCTCCTGCGCGAGCTTCGGGCCAGCGCCCGCCGCGGCGTCGCCAAGCGGCGTGAGCGGGCCGGCGTCCACGCCAAGGTGGTAGGTCGCGCCACCGAACGCGCCCGCACCTCTGACCGCGCCGCCCGGGGTCGCGAGCTCCAGCGCCTTGCGCTCGCCCTGGCCGCCCACGATCCCGAGCGCACGCTGGCCCGAGGCTACGCGCTGGTCGAGGACCACGCGGGCCAGGCACTCGGCTCGGCGGCGGCAGCCCGTGCCGCCGGCGACGTCCGCCTGCGCTTCCACGACGGCACCCTTCCCGCGACCGTCGCCGACGAGTCATGAGCGCGAGCGAGCCCCAGCCGACCTACGAGACCGCGGTGGCGCGGATCGAGGAGATCATCCGGCGGCTCGATTCGGGCGACGCTGGCCTGCGCGAGACCCTCGCCCTGGTCAAGGAAGGCCGGGAGCTGGTCGAGTACTGCGCCGCCGAGCTCGAGGCGGTCAGCCACGGCCTCGAGGAGCTCCGTCTCGACGAGTTGATCGACCGCCTCGAAGGCGCCGGACGCGCGCAGTGAGTACCTTCGACCTACTGGCCAACCTGCCGCTCGAGGTCGACGGCTACACGCTTGAGGGCGTGCGGGCGAACGTCTCCAGCGGGTTCGAGCGCCTGACCACCGTCGTGCACCTTACGGGAGGCGGGCTCGAGGGCGTCGGCGAGGACGTCGTCTACCAGGCCGAGGACCACGTCGCCCTCCAGCAGGCCGGTCCGGTCCACGCGGACAGGCTGGCCGGCCGCTACGCGCTCGGCGAGTTTTGTCAGCTCGTCGACTCTCTCGACCTGTTTCCGGTGGCGCCACAGTGGGAGGTCTCGCGCCTCTATCGCCGGTGGACGTTCCACAGCGCCGCGCTCGACCTCGCGCTCGCCCAGGCGGACCGGCCGCTCCACGCGGCGTTGGGACGCGACCCGCAACCGCTCACGTTCGTCGTCTCGCTGCGCCTCGGCGAGCCGGCGACGCTCGACCCGCTCGAACGTCGCCTGGCCCGCTACCCGACGCTGCGCTTCAAGCTCGACCCCACGAGTTCGTGGACCCCTGAGCTGATCGAGGCGCTGGTGCGGACCGGAGCCGTCGACTCGGTCGACTTCAAGAGCCTCTACCGGGGCACGGTCGTCGATCAGCCACCCGATCCGGTGCTCTACGAACGAGTCGCGAAGGCATTCCCGCATGCGTGGATCGAGGACCCCGACGTGGTGACGCCGGAGACGGCGGCGATCCTGGCCGGTGAGCATCACCGGATCACGTGGGACGCGCCGATCCACTCGATCGACGACATCGAGGCGCTCCCGTTCTCGCCCAGGATGGTGAACCTCAAGCCGTCGCGGATCGGCGGATTGCCGAAGCTGTGCGCAACGTACGACTACTGCGCTGAGCACGGCATCGGGGCGTACAGCGGCGGCCAGTTTGAGCTCGGCCCGGGGCGGGGACAGGCCCAGTACCTGGCTTCGCTGTTCCACTCCGACACGCCCAACGACCTCGCGCCCGTTCCCTTCAACCAGGACGATCCCCCCGACGGACTGCCCGTGAGCCCGTTGACCCCGATGCCATCGCTCGTCGGTTTCCGCTGGGAGAGCGCGTGAGCGGCGGGCTCGACATCCTGGTCAACAACGCGGGCGTGATGCTGCTCGGACCGGCCGTCGACGCCGACGCCGACGCGAGCGAGTGGTGGCGCATGCTCGACATCAACGTCAACGCGCTCCTGTACTGCGCCCAAACCCCCGTCCCCTCACTCGACGCTGCTCGAGAGCTCGCAGGTGCTCACCTCGACCACACCCTCGAGCTCGTCGAGCGGCTGGACGTCCGGCTGGCCGCGCACGTCGAGCGCGACTGCCGATGAAACCGATGCCGGTCACGATTTGCGCCGCCACCCGGGAGGGATCGAGGACCGCGCGCGGCCCCAGCACGTCACTGAAGCCGTACTTGCTGATGATCTGGACCCGGCATCCGCCTCGGCTACCTGCGTGCCCGGCCCGGCCGCGCGCTGCGGCCGGGCCGCGCCTGACAGCTAGATCCGCTGGATCAGCGTGCCCGTGCCGAGCCCGCCACCGCAGCACATGGTCACCAGCCCGACCTCCTTGTCGGAGCGCTCGAGCTCGTGCAGGAGCGTGGTGATCAGCCGCGCGCCGGTCGACCCGAGCGGATGCCCGAGCGCGATCGCGCCGCCGTTGACGTTGACCCGGTCCATGTCGGGTTCGAGCTCGCGGCGCCACGCCGCCACGACCGGAGCGAACGCCTCGTTGATCTCGACCAGGTCGATGTCGTCCATCTTCATTCCATTGCGGTCGAGGATCTTGCGGGTGGCCGGGATCGGGCCTGTGAGCATGATCACCGGGTCGACGCCAACCGTGGTCTGGTCGACGATCCGTGCCCGCGGCTTCAGCCCTAGCGCGTCGGCCTTCTCGCGCGTCATCAGGAGTACCGCGGCGGCGCCGTCGGAGATCTGAGAGCTGCTGCCCGCCGTGACCTTGCCGTCCGGCTTGAACGCGGGCTTGAGCTGCGAGAGCGCCTCGATCGTGGTCTCGGGCCGGATCCCCTGGTCGGACACATAGGTCGAGCCGTTGACCTTGAACGGGAGGATCTCCCGCTCGAAGCGGCCCTCCTCGGTGGCGCGATGCGCGAGCTGGTGCGAGCGCAGCGCAAGCTCGTCCAGCTCGGAGCGCGGGATCTCCCACTGGTCGGCGATCATCTCGGCCGACAGGCCCTGGGGGATCAGGTTGTAGCGGTCCATCAGCGCGGGCGGATACGGGATGCCCACGTCGTCGACCCACTTCAAACCGATACCCATCGGCACGTGCCCCATGTGCTCGACGCCCGAGCCGATGGCCGCGTCGTGCACACCCGCGGCGATCAGGGCAGCGGCAAAATTGACCGCCTGCTGGGCCGAGCCGCACTGGCGGTCGACCGTCGTGGCCGGCGTCTCGATCGGCAGACCGGCCTGGAGCCAGGCGTTGCGGCCGACGTTCCAAGACTGCTCGCCGTACTGCTGCACACAGCCCGCGACCACGTCCTCGACCTCGCCTGCGTCGATCCCCGCCCGCTCGATCACCTCGCTGTAGCAGCGGCCGAGCAGCTCGTTGGGGTGGACGTCCTTGTAGTAGCCCTTCTCCTTGTGCCCGCGTCCGATCGGGGTGCGCACGGCTTCGACGATGACTACTTCGCGTCCAGACTGCGGCATGCGTTGCTCCTTTTTTATGACCGGGAAACCCCACACCCACCATCCGCGAAGGCCCCCGATGGCGCGCTGCGACTGATTCATTACTACTGTACTGAAGCTTTCTGAGCATCCGACTAGAGGAGCTGACTTGCCGGAACGAGTGGGAATCGCAGGCTCAGGCGTAATCGCCTGCGGTCTGGCCGTGGCGGCCGCCGAGCGCGAAGAGGTGCTCCTGTGGGCCCGATCGGATGAGTCCGCCGAACGCGCCCGTGGGCGCGTGGCCAAGCTGTGCGCGAAGCTGAACGGCTTCGACCCCGACCGCGTACGGATTGTCACCGACCTCGACGAGCTGGCCGAAGCGACCTTCCTGGTCGAGGCTGTGATCGAGCACCACAGCAGCAAGGCCGCGGTGCTGGCCGACCTCGGGGAGCTGGCCCGCCATGCCGGCGCCGGCGCGATCGTGGCCACCACCACCTCGTCCCTCTCGATCGCCGAGCTCGCGCAGGCGAGCGGGCACCCGGAGAATTTCGTCGGCTTGCACCCGTTCAACCCGGTGCCGAGGATGCGGCTGGTCGAGCTGGCGTTCCCGCCGGAGGCCAGCGAGGAGACACGCCGTCGAGCTCGGGGGCTGTGCGACGAGCTCGGCAAGACGCCGGTCGAGGTCCCCGACATCCCCGGTTTCGTAGTCAACCGGCTGCTGTTCCCGTACCTGTTCAGCGCGGTCGACCTGCTCGTAGAGACCGGCATGCCGCCTGAGGACATCGACAACTGCATGACGCTAGGTGCCGGCATGCCGATGGGGCCGATCGCGCTGCTCGACTACGTCGGGCTCGACGTCTCGAAGGCAATCGGCGAGTCGATCGAGGCCGCAATTCCCCAGCGGCTGCTCGAGCTGGTGGAGGCCGGGTCGCTGGGGCGCAAGACCGGCAGGGGTTTCTACCGCTACGACTGAAAGCCGATCCAGCCGGATGAGGCTTGGGTGGGCGGGACCGGCGAACGGGGACGCCGCCGAAGGCAGCCCCAAGGCGCCGCCGTCAGGCGCCACCGCACATGGCCCAATCCTGTGCACTGACGAACCTGAAACGAACTATTTAGGGCCCATTCATCTGAGGGACGCAAACTCCATAGCGCGACGTACCTCATAGCAGCACCTCCTCCCCAGAAGCACGGAGCCGGCCCGTCCCCAGCGGGCCGGCTTCTTTTTGTCGGGGCAGGTCGCCCCGGCGCCCATCGGGACCAATTAACAGGGCGAAGCCGGCCCAGATTGGGGGGGGCCGGCTTCAACTCTCCTCTCAACCACCGGGAGATGGTCGACGCTCTGACCGAGACTCTCCGGCCGTTACCGAAGGCGCAAATGTAACGAATGGTGCGAGAGGATGCAGGCCCGGATCTCGAGACCCGGTGGTCGGATGCCGGGTTCCTACGCTGCGGCGCGGCGCTGCCTGATCCGAACCGCTTCGATCCGGTTCTGGCGGACCGATTCGACGCGGATCGAGAAGCCGTTGGCTGAGATCGTGTCCCCGCGCTTGGGAAGCCGCCCGAGCTCGGCGAACACGAACCCGCCGACCGAGTTATAGGCGTCGGTGTCGACGGGCAGCTCGAGCCCGTAGTCCTCGAGGTCCGCCACCGCAACGTGCCCGCGCACGAACCAGTCGCCGTTGGCGAGCCGGCGCACCGCGCCTCCGGCGGGGTCGGTCTCGTCCGAGATCTCGCCCACCACCTCCTCGATGATGTCCTCGATCGTCACGATCCCCGCCGTCCGGCCATATTCGTCGACCACGATCGCGAGTTCGGTCCGCTCGCGCTGGAGATCGGCCAGCAGATCGTCGAGCGGCTTGGTCTCCGGGACGATCGGCGCCTCGCGCACGAGCGCATCGAAGTGCGACTCCATGCCGTCGTTCAGCATCTTCTTGACCAGCTGGTTGACGTGGACAATGCCCTTGACCCGGTCCTGGTTCTCGTCCTCGGTCACGACCAGGCGCGAGTGGCCGGTCGACACGCAGCGCTTGAGCGCGGCCTCGACCGTCTCAGACAGATCGACCGTGACCACGGCCGGGATCGGAGTCATGACCTGACGGGCCTCCTGCTCGTGCAGGTGAAAGACGCCCGTGAGCATGCTGGCCTCGCCGACGTCGAGCTGACCGCCGGACGAGGACTGGGCGATCAGACGCTTGAGCTCGTCGGGGGTGCCGCCCTCGGGTTCGGCGTCCGGGTCGGTGCCGAGCATGCGCAGGATCGACTCGGACGCCGAGTTGAGCACCACGATGAACGGGCTGAACAGGAAACGGAAAAACTGCATCGGCCGTGCGATCCGCCGCGCCAGCCCCTCCGCGTGCTGGATCGTGTAGAGCTTGGGGACGATCTCGCCGATGATGCTCTGAGTGATCGTGATCAGCAGGTAGGCGATCACCACCGACACGGCGACCGCCGCGGCGTGCCCAATCGGGCTGCCCAGGATCGGCTCGAACACGTGCGCGATCGCCGGCTCGCCGAGCGCGCCGATACCGATCGAGGCCATCGTGATCCCGACCTGGCAGGCGGAAAGGTAGTCGCCGATGTCGTCGATCTGGGACAGCGCCAGCCGAGCGCCCCGCGCCCCTTCCTCGGCGAGCGCCTCCAGCCGCGCGCGGCGCGAACGGACCAGCGCGTACTCGGCGATGACGAAGAACGCGTTGACCAGGACCAGCAGCCCGGTGAGGATGATGAAGAGGGCCTTCACCGGCTAGGTGCTACCCGCCCGCCACCCCGGCGACCGGGCGTTCAAAGACCCGCGCGGCCCCGTGGTCCTTCCTCGCTGGGCAGCCCTTCGCCTCTGAGCTGCTACTTCGGGATGGGTCGTCGTCGTTCATGCAGCGACGAGCAAACGGTAGCAGCAGCCCCGGCCTCCAATCCAGGGCTGCTCCTCACCGTTGCCCCAAACGCGCCGCGCCTAACTGCACACCGTGTAGCTCGGCGGAGTCGAAGACCCGGCCAGCGTCTTGGCGTCCGCGATCAGACGATCGGCCTGCCCGATCAGATTGAACGCCTCCCAGCTCGTCACGGGCGCGCGGCCGGCCTCGGCCGCCTCGAGCACCGCCTGGATCTAACCCGCTACGGTCGTGCGCCGGCCCTCGCACGCCTGCAGCTGCGAGGTGGTGGCCGTGTAGTCACCGTCGTTCGACGAGCTGCCGCTGGCCAGCGCGGTGGTGTCCGCATCGAGCGTCCCGAGTCCGAACTCGCCGAACGGCGCATCGAGCTGTTTGTACGCCGCGGCGAGCTCCTCGTAGCCGCGCTCGTTGACCCTGATCGACCAGGGCAGTGCGCTCTGCCCGCGACTCCCCCAGCCCCAGCCGCCATCGGTCGAGCCGATGATCTGGGCGATCGCCGCCCCGTCCCAGCTGTAGTCGTCGTGCAGCCCGAGGACCGTCATCATCGTCGGGCGCGCGTCGGTGTGGTCGGTCCAGATGCTCGAGGTCTCCCCGAGGTTCTTGATTCCGGGCCCCACCCAGCCCTGCCACGTGCTGGCGATCTCGGGCTGGATGTCGCCGTGGTTCCAAGCGTAGTCGGGGTTCTGGATCGGGCAGCCCGGCAGCGAGCCCGTTCCGGTGGTGCCGTCGCACGAGCTCTGGAAGTAGAACGACGGGTCGCCGAACAGCGTCAACGTGGGTTCCCGATTCGGGTCGGCGTTCACCATGTAGAGGATCGTCTCCTCGTTCTCATCGGCCATGTTGACCGTGATCGGGATGGTGGCGCCGGTGATCGGGTTGTACTCATTGGCGGCGCTGATATCCCGCTCGAGGGTGCGCACGGTCGGGTCCTTCGGCCCGGGACGCGTACCGCTCGGGCTTGATTGGTTGGGGACGATGATCGCCGGAGCGTCGTCGAAGTCGAACCCGAACGTCGGGATCGTTTGGCTGGGGTACAGGCTCTTGAGCAGACCCGGCAGGCTGGTGTCGACCTCGCCGACATCACGCGTGCCGTCCGCAGCGGTGTACTGGCACGGCGTCGTCACGCCGTTGCAGCCCGGGTTGAGCGGCGCGCTGCCGTCGTAGTGGTCGCCCTCGTCGACCGTGAACAGGAACAGCGTGTTGTGCTTGTTGATGTGGTCGCTGGCGACTCCGGCGGAAGAACGACGCGAAGGCGGCGTTGTACTCGCGCAGCTGCGCCTCGTGACCGGCCTCGCCAGGACCGAACGCGTCGCCGTTGTTGGTGTAGTACTGGTCGTCGTGGACGTCGGAGATGTAGGTGTAGGTGACCGGCACGCCGGCCTCCTGGATCGCCGCCGTGTAGCCGAGTGCGTTGTTGGCCTCCATCCCGTCGAACCCGGGGAAGCCGGGGCTGCCCGTCTCGTCGAGGACCTGCGAGGTCGGCGTGACTCCGGGCTCGTAGCTCTGCGGCGGCCCTGAGTTGTAGTGGCCGGCCGACCCGCCCGAGGCCCACAGGTTGTTCACGACCGCTGCGTGCGGGCCGGTGTTGGTCGCGTTCGGCGCGAACACGTCGTAGACCGCCGGCGCGGCCCAGTTGCCGCTAGGCGGTGGCGTGCACGGGTGATTGGCACGGGCATGCGGCGGCGTGCAGACGTTGAAGCCCGCTGCCAGCGGCTGGTCGGGCTTGCCGGTCAGCCACGGGTTGATGTTGATCGCCCCGAACAGCGCGTTGTAGCCGTTGTAGCCACCCGGCTCGCTGGGCAGGGCATCCGGCTCACCGCCGTTGCCCGAGGAGCAGATGCCGCCCGGCTGGCTGTCCTTGATCGAGCAGTGGATCGCCAGGCCCTCGTAGTCGGTCTCGCCCAGGTTCGAGCCCGGGTTGTTGTACTGGTCATACGCGGTGTTGTAGGACCAGTTGCCAAACGCGTATTCGGTCGAGTTCGAGCCGTACACGTTGGCCAGGTCGCTGTTGTCGTTCTCGAACTCCATGTCGGCCGAGCCGACGCCGGCGAAGTCGCAGCCGGCGCGCGTGAACGCGACCCAGGGGGCGGGGGTGTTGACGCCGTTGGTGGTGCCGTTGTTCGCGTGGATCAGCGTGTAGAGCGGGTCCGAGCTCGGGTTGGTCTTGTCGGTCCAGTAGGTGAACAGGGAGGCGTTGCTGGTTCCCGACGTCGCGTTCGGGTTCAGGTATTCGAAGGAGTTGGCGACGCCGCCGCCGAACTCGTCGGGGTACAGGCCGGTCTCGGTGCTGAGGATCCCGTCGGCGGTGTGGGAGATCAGCACGGTGTGGTCGTTGGCCAGCAGCGTGCCGTTGTCCTTCATGAAGTCCTCGAGCGCCGGGATCTGCTCGATGTCCGACGGCACGTTGGGGTTGTCGCGCTCGAGATGGACGTTGTCGAACTGGATGATGATCACGTGCTTGATCTGGCCGTTAGGGCCGAGGCTGCAGCCGGTCGACGCCTCCGCCGTGCCCGCCGGCAGCGCCGAGATCGCACCCACCACGGCGAGCGTGAGCGCGACCGTCAGCGAGCGCATGATGCTCCACACTGAACCTCTCCGGGCGTTCACCCCATCGCTCCTTTGCTGGTCGCTGGCTCTCGCTTGCTCGCGGCAACCTATTCGCGGGCGCTGGCATCAGGCGTGATTCGGTTGTGAGCGGCCGGTTATCAGTTTGTGTACGGCGCCGGATCTATCCTCTTCGTCGATGCGCATCGTCAGCCTCGTCCCGTCAGCCACCGAGACGCTGTTCGCCCTCGGGCTCGGTCCCGACGTGATCGCGGTAACGCACGAGTGCGACTATCCGCCCGCGGCGCAGGAGCTGCCGAAGATCACTCGGGACGTCCTTCCCGCCGGCCTGAGCGCGCGGGAGATCGATGCGGCGGTCAAGGAGCGCACGCTTGCCGGCGACTCGATCTACGAACTCGACGACGAGCTTCTGCGCGACCTGCGCCCCGATCTGATCGTCACCCAGGAACTCTGCTCGGTCTGCGCGGTGTCCTATGACGACGTGCGTGCGGTCGCCGAGGAGATCGAGACCCACCCGCGCGTGGTCTCGCTCGACCCCCACACTGTGGGCGAGGTGTTGGGCGACTTCCGCACGCTGGCGCAGGTGACCGACCGCAAGGACGCCGCCGTCGAGCTGGTGCGTGACGCCTCGGCGCGGATCGACCGGGTTCGTCTGGCGGTTCGCGGTTTACGGCGGCCGCGGGTCGACGCCCTAGAGTGGCTCGATCCACCCTTCGCCGCGGGTCATTGGGTGCCGCAGCTGATCGAGTACGCCGGCGGCGAGGATGTGCTCGGGTTCGCCGGCGAGAAGTCCGAGGAGCGGTCCTGGGAGGAGGTCGAGACCTCCCAGCCCGACATCGTGATCGTGATGCCGTGCGGCTACGACGCCGAGATCGCCCATCGCGAGGCCGAAATGCACCGCGACCAGCTGGCCGCGCTCGGAGCCGGCGAGGTGGTGGCCGTCGATGCGGCGGCGTACTTCTCGCGTCCAGGGCCGCGGATCATCGACGGGCTCGAGCTGCTGGCGCACATCATCCATCCGGAGAAGTTCCCCGAGGCGCCCGGGTCGGCCTTCACGGTCGAACTCTAAGGCGCCGCCGCCAGGCGCCGCCGACCATTCCAATCTGCTCGCGCCTCTAAATCGTGAAGCCGTTTGGCGTGAGGCCGTGGCTTCCCGCCACCGCCAGCGCGGCGATGACGCTCGCCACCGCCACCGCGGCGCACCCCGCCATCGCCACTGCCGGCATGTGCCGCCGCTCGTCGAACTCGAGCACGAGCCACCCCGTGATCAGTCCGGCCACCAGGCCGCCGAGATGGCCGCCGATCGAGATGCCCTGAACGCTCAGCGAGAACAGGATGTTGACGACGAGGATGAACCCAAGCCCGCTTTGCCAGAAGGGAATCCCGCGGTAGCGCGCGACCACGATCAGTGCCCCGAAGATCCCGAAGATCGCGCCCGAGGCGCCGATCGTCGGGTAGTCGGGCTGGAACAGGAGCGAACCGAACGAACCGGCCAGCAGCGAGGTCATGTAGATCACGACGAAGTTGCGAGTGCCGATCGCGGGCTCGAGCGCCATGCCGACGAAGTACAGCGACAGCATGTTGATGCCGATGTGGAGGATCCCGTCGTGGATGAACCCGCTGGTGAGCAGCCGCCAGTACTGGTCCGTGCCGCTGAAAGGCGCGCCATACAAGTTGTGGGAGGTAAGCGCCGGCCCGAACAGCGCGCCGTGGTTCCAGACCCACCCGCCGTTCACGCCGCTGACGCCGCCCAGCGAAACCCCTGTGGCGGTCTCGGCCAGGAACACGATCACGTTGATCGCGATCAGCACCTGGGTCGCGCGCGGCACTGCCGCGCGCGACCTGACGCCTCGCGTGACCCGGGTGCGCTCGCGGGCGCACTCCGGGCAGCGCATCCCGACGGGGGTCGGGGTCATGCAGTCGGGACAGATCGGCCGTCCGCACGAGGAGCACGACACTCCGGTCTCACGAGATGGGTGGCGATAGCAAACGGCCATTTTGGATCCACGCTATCAGCGGTTTGTCGCGGCGCCGTAAGAGCTAACGGTGCGGCAGGATCCGCCTGGCTTCTTCGGCGGCGTCCTGCATGGTCCGCTGGGCCAGCTCGAGCAGGTTGCTCGAGCGCTGCTTGCGCACGCGATGGCGCGCGCGCACGCGCAGGACAACGAGCGCCGTGCCGGCGCTGACCCCGACCACGGCGGCCGCGGCCGGCCGGACCCAGTTGCGGGGATCGCGCATTGCCGACAGCTCCCACGCTTCGAGCTCCTCGTGGGCCAGCTCGGTCAGGCTGACCAACGTCAGCTCGAGGCGCTGAGCGAGGTCGGCCGGGGGCTCGACCGGCGCCAGCGCCTGGCGGAGCAGGGCCTCGAAATCCGTCGCTCCGGCGCTCATCGCTCGGCACCCTCCGACTCGGACGCGGATTCGCTCGCGGACGCGGATTCGCTCGCGGCCGCGGACCCGGTGGCGGACTCGGCCATCGCCGGCTCGGCCACCATTCCCTCGAGCTGGCGGATCGCGCGGTGCAGAAGCACCTTCGTGGCGCCGTCGGTGCGCCCTAGGGCGCGGGCGATCTCGCGATTGTCCATGCCCAGGGCGAAGCGCATGATCAGCGCCTCGCGGCGGTCGTCCGGCAGCTGCTGGACGCCGTCGAGGATCGCTTTGAGCTGCTCGCGCCCCTCGACCAGGGACTCGGTCGTGTGCGGCGCCGAGATCATGCCTGCGTCCTCGATCCCCGACTCCGGCTTGCGCGAGCGGTCGCGGTAGAAGTTGGCCGCCAGGTTGTGGGCGATGCGGATGAGCCATGGTCGCAGCGGGCGGCCGTTGGACTCGCGCAGCGCCCGTTCGAAGTGGCGGTAGGCCTGCAGGAAGGTCTGCTCGGTGAGGTCCTCGGCGTCATGGTGGTTGCCAACGCGGTAGTAGCTGTACGAATAAACGTCCCGCAGGTGCGTTCTGTACAGCTCCGCGAAGCGGGCATCGACATCCGCCTTATTGCTGGGCTGTGCGCCGTTTTCCACCACACGAGAGCGTAGCCCCCGTCACGCCGCCCGGGCGGTTGATTTGCGCGCCGGGCGCGTCGGTTCGGTGATCGTGGCCGTCCATTCGACGGGCTCGATCCGTCCCTCGATCAGCGCCGCCAGGCTGTCAAGCGCAGGGGCCTCGAGCCGGGCGTCGCGCGCAGCCGTCGCCAGCAGCGGCGCCGAGTCCACGCCCTCGACCGCGTGGCCGAGCGTGTGGTCGATCTCCGCCCCCGGCACGCCATGGGCCAGCAGCTCTCCGGCCCGCCGGTTGCGCGAGTGCTCAGCAAGCACGCTCGCCACGAGGTCGCCTGCGCCCGCGAGGCCGGCAAATGTCTCCGGCTTTCCTCCGCGGGCTTGCGCGAGCGCGTCCACCTCCGCGAACACCTTGCCGGCGGCAGCGCCGGCCACGTTGGGTCCGGCGATCGAGGCGACCGCGGCCGCGACCACCGCGACGTTCTTGGCCGCGCCGGCCAGCTCCACCCCGGTCACGTCGCCGGTCGTCGAGACGTCGAGGCCGGCCGTCCCCAGGGCGTCCGCCAGCCGGCGCTGGAAGCCGCGGTCGACCGATGCGAGCACCACCGATGCGCCGTGCTCAAGCACGTCGGCGGCATCGGCCGGGCCGCCCAAGCCGGCGACCGCGTGCGCCGCGCAACGCTCGGCCACGAATGCCGACGGCAGCGTCCCCAACGGCGGGACGAGACCTTTGGACAGAACCAGGACGCCCGCGCGCTGGGGGATCTTGTGGCCGTGGGCGGCCATTGCCGCCGGCAATGCCCGCGCGGGGACGGCCAGGCAGATCAGATCGTGGGCGCTCAGGTCGAGCTCAGCGGGCGCAAGGACCTTGACCGCCTCGGGAAGCTCGACCCCCGGAAGGTATCTCGTGTTCACGCGCGTGTCCGCGAGCGCGGCCGCCTGTTCTCGAGTACGGGCCCCAAGCTCGACTTCGAACCCGGCCCGCGCCAACAGCACGGCCAGGCTCGTACCCGCCGACCCCGCGCCGATGACCGCGGCTCGGCGGATCGGCGGCATACCCCCGAGCCACTCCCACTGGAGCTTCACGCACGGCCAGATCCGGTCGGTGACTGCGCCGGCCAGCGTGGGCGAGGCCTTCTCGACCGTCGGGAAATGCAGCGGCCGCCCCGCGCGCAGGCGCACTTTCCGCGGGCGGATCCGCCAGCCCCTCCGGATGTCCTCGGTGCCGATGATCGCGATCGGGACGACCGGCGCGCCGCTCTCGAGTGCCAATCGACCCACGCCCCGCCTGGGCTTGCCGAGCCCACCCGGGCGCGTTCGCGTCCCCTCGGGGAACATCAGCACGATCTCGCCGCGCCCGAGGATGATCCTCGCCGTCTCGATAGCCTCCTGGTCGCTCGCGCCCCGGGTGACGGGGAACGCGCCGAGCGCGTTGAGCAACCAGCTCAGCAGGCGGCTGTGGGCGAACAGCTCCTGCTTGGCCACGTAGTAGACCGGGCGGCGGGTCATCGTCCCAATCACGAACGGATCGAAGAAGCTCCGGTGATTCGCCGCGAGGATCACGGGGCCGGCAGACGGGATGTGCTCGCGCCCAATTCGCTTCATCTGCAGGTAGATCAGGAAGAACGGAGTGAGGATCGCTCGCACAATCAGCAGCACAAGCGGATTGACTCCCTTGTCCCTTGACCGGCGGTGCAGCGCTTCGTGATCCATCGCACTTTGCGTACCCGCTCCCGCCTCGCCCGTTACAGTTGCCCTGCTTGAGCAACGGCACTGTCAGCGATCCCCCGAGCGCCGCCGGCCAGCCAGCTGCCGACCCCGAGACCGCGGCCTCGCGAACGCTCCGAGGCGCCGTCTGCGGCGCCGTCGCGGCGGTGGTCTGGGCGATCCAGCAACCGGTCGACAAGGCGCTCTTCCAGAGCCGCTACGACGACGTCGAGGTGCTCGGCCGGGCGGTCAAGAACGGACCCGGCTGGTACCCCGCCGGCCTGGCTCTCCACGCCCAGAACGGCGCCTTGTTCGGGGCGATGTACGCGAATGTCGCGCCGGCGCTCCCGATCCCGCCCGCCGTGCGCGGGCCGGCCCTCGCGCTGACCGAGCTGGTCGTCACCTGGCCGCTCGCCGCCGTCTCGGACCGCTTCCATCCCGCTCGCGACCAGCTGCCCGCCATTTATCGGAGCCGGCGCGCCTTCGCCCAGGCGACGTGGCGCCACATCCTGTTCGGCTTCGTCCTGGGCGAGCTCGATCGTCGGCTTAGCGCCGGTGGCGGCAGTCTGCACGGACCGGCGCCCGACTACGCCAGCAACGGACACGGTTCGCTCGACCGAGCCATGTCGAGCGCCCGCTGAATCGACAGCGCGGTCGCCCAGCCAAACCCGGTGACAATCGACACTCGCTGAAGCAGACCGCCTGACTCGACGAGGACGGGGTGCTGACCGAAGCCGGCGCCGGCGAGCACGGCGCTCGCCGCCATCAGCATGCCGGAGGCCGCGGAGTAGACGGCCCAGCCGGAGGCGTGGGCCCGCGCTGCGGCACGGGCCGACAGGAGCGCCGCGAGCGGGATTCCGACAAAGACGGGAATCGCGCAGAGGGTGTGCAAGGTGCCCGTGCGGCTCGGATGGCTCGGCTGGGAGGAAGTGTCGGGCGGGTAGCCGCTGACGGGATCGGTGGCGAACAACGCCGCGCCGATCAGGCCGACCCCCGCGGCGGCAATCAACGCCGGGCTGCGCGCGGAACGGTGCCTATGGCCGTGCGTCCTCGCGAGCCCCGCCGCTCCCGCCAGGTAGAGCGCGCCCGTGGCGATGAAGTTCGCGCGCTGGACGGCGCCACCCGGGCCGAGCGCGAGCGCGCTGACCGGATGGCGCCGGGGCTCGTATCCCTCCCGCTTGCGACCGGCGAAGGTGAACGTGGTCACAAACAGCGGGCCGGCCAACGCGCCGCAGCTCAGCAAGGCTTTGGTCACCGCCCCCCGCCGGGTCATGGGCCTGGCGACGCTGGCTCACCGAGCGGAACGAACTGCTCCGTGGCGAACGGAGGAGTCCAGCCGGACCGCTTATGGGCGAGCAATTCGATCAGCAGGCCGTCGGGATCGGTGGCGAACAGCGTGTAGACGCCGGGCGCGTCATACACGGTCTCGCTCACCCGCCGTTGGGCTATCAGCTCATTGCGAATCGCGACAAACGTCTCGGGTTCGCGGGCCTCAAGCGCGAAGTGGTTGATCGAACCGCAGTCGAACGCAGAGGCGGCCGCGGCCTTGGCGGCGTCCGCGCGCTCGAACACATGCAGGCTGGTGCCGGCGGTGAGCTTGATGAAGAACTTGCGGGGCTCGCCTTCCGCGCGGGCCAGGACCTCGGCTCCGAACACGCGCTCGTAGAAGTCGGCCAGACGATCCAGGTCCGGCGTCGTCAGCGCGATGTGGTTCACAGCCGTGATGGGAAGCGGGCTCACGGACATGGTCGGGTGCTTGCGGACCGGCGAGTACGCCGTACGCAAGAGTACACTGTACGCATGCCGCCGACGACCAGGCGCCGGCGCGTACCGTCTGTCCGCGCCACCGTTCCGAAGCTGAGCCGGACCGAGATCGTCGCGGCCGCCGTCGCGATCGCCGACCACGAAGGACTAGACGCGGTCAGCATGCGACGAGTCGCCGGCGCGATCGGCGCCGGCACGATGTCGCTCTACCGGCACGTCACCGATCGCGACGAGCTCCTCGACGCCATGCTCGATGCCGTCTATTTCGAGCTTGATCTCGTCGCCGACCCGGCGCAGCACTGGCGCCCGCGGGTCGAGCAGATTGCGCGCTCGCAGCGACGGATGCTCCGCGCCCACCCCTGGGTCGCGTCGCTCGTCGGCAGCCGGCCGCCGCTCCTGCCCAGCTTCCTGCGCCTGTTCGAGGCCTCGCTCGGCGCCTTGCTCGACGCCGACCTTGACGTCACCGAAGCGGCCGGCGTCTCCTCCACGATCAACGCCTACGTGATCGGCCACTCCCTGCTCGAGCACGCCGAGCACGAAGCCCGCCGCCGCACCGGCCTGACCAAACGCCAGTGGCGTGCCCGCCACGCGCCCTTCGTCAGGCAGCTCCTCGACAGCGGCACGTATCCCGCCATCGCCCAGTACGTCCGTCACGCGGACGACATCGACCCTGACACCGCCTTCAACACCGGCCTGTCCGCCATCCTCGACAGCGCCGAGCGTCTTGTCGCGCTACGACCTCCACCGCGATGGCGCCGGCGGCGCGCTCCCAGGCCGGCTCCGGCCTGCGACACTGGACCCCGCTCGCCCGCCTAGCTCAACTGGTAGAGCACTTCACTTGTAATGAAGGGGTTGGGGGTTCGAGTCCCCCGGCGGGCTCTCAGGAAATCCCTGCTAAGGCGTTCTTTCTTCCCCACAGGCGCAGCACATCGTGTGCCGAATCGCGGGTGTGGGCAACGGATTGGGCAACGCGTGCGAGCCCGCACGTAGAGCACACGGGCGTGTCCGAGCCGCCTGCAAGCTTGTGCCTGTGTTCCGCTCGAGCTTCCCGCGCCGTCAGCAGGCGAGGCGGCTGCGCCGCGCGGGCGCGAGTGGCGCGGCGGGGATCGCGTCCGGCGCGCTGGCCGCGGTCGCCGCAAGCGCCAGCGATCTCCGGCTGGCCGGATTCCTGGCGCTGGCGACAGCAGCGCTGATGGTGGATGCTCGGCGTTGGGCGCGTCTGGCTGCTCGCAGCGGGGTCGGGGCACGGTCCGAGACTCAGGTTCGGCGAGCGCTGAGCGGGCTGGAGGCGGAGGGGTGGCGGCTGCGGCACTCGCTCGCGTGGGGCGGGGGCGGGGATATCGACAGCGTCGCGATCGCCCCAACTGGGATGGCGTTTGCAGTCGAGACTAAGTGGCGCACGTTCGATGCGCGCCACCTGACCCACGCCCGCCAGACGGCGGCGTGGCTTTACCGGCGTCGCCGGCGTTGGTGTCGGCGAGGAGCGTTCCCCGTGCTGTGCGTGGTGCACGCGCGCGGGCTCGAGCGCGTCTGCGAGAACGTTCTCGTGGTGTCGCTGGAGCGCCTGACGCCGGCGCTCAGAGCCAGCGCAGGGACCTCACGCCGCCCCCGGTTTCTGGCCCCGCAGACCTGTTCGTGCTGAGCGAGAACTGCTCAGGGGATTGCTAGTCGCTCGGTCGGGAGCGCGCGACGGTATCCACGAACACGCAGACGAATAGGAGGTGCGCGAGGCAGTCGGTGATCGCCTCGGGCGCGCTGGGTGCATCGCGGTCCAGGGAGCCGATCGCGAGCGCCGCGAAGCGGCCGGCCTCCTGGGCGTGCTCGATCAGCGACGGCGGATCGGCCGCCGGTGAGGCGTGCCGGAGCCAGTCGGCGGCCTGCTGGTAGGCGAGCGGCAACCACTCATCGGCGCCGTAGCCGCGGGATTCGCCGTCGGATTGGAGGGCGAGGTGGCAGCGGTGAAGGCTGCCGGTGGCGGTGGTGTCGATCGTCGCGATCAGCTCCTCGGCGATGGGGTGCCGTCGTCGGTGTTGGTTGGTAGGAGGTGCAGGACGTTGGCGGCGACGGCGAGGCTGATCAGGCGTGGGATCGCGGTCGCCAGAAGTGTGATCGGGCGGTCGGGGGGCTCCTCGCCGGCGGGTAAATCGCCGGAGCCGTGCTCGTATGCGGCTTGGTAGTGCTGGGCGAGTTCGCCGGCCGGCCACGGGCGGGCGAGCTGGCGGTAGATGGTGTCCGGGGTGATCATGGCGCGCGGGAGGGTGGCGGTGCGCCATCGCCGACGCGGTTCGGCCGGGCGCCACGAGCGGTGTGATCACGGCCGTGCTTGGGGCGGGCTCGGACGGACGGGGCAGCCGGGCGGTGCGGGCCATTGCTGCGCGGGCTCGGTACCTGGTCTGTGAGCGATGAGCAGAGGCGCGTGGGGATGAACATGAGCGTGAATCGGGCGGTCGCGATCGCCGCGGCCGCCGATCGGAGGGAGCTGGGATCGCTCTACGGGCAGGCAGTCTCGCACGGCGCCGTCAACACGCTTTTCGCGCCCGAGGAGGAGCGCGCGTGCGGGACGTTGCGGCTGCTCACGCTGGCGATCGTGCGGCTGCCGGACCTCCACCTGTACGCGCACCTGCTCGAGACGCTCGACGAGGATCCCACGATCGAGCCCGTCCCGCCGCTCGTCACCTCACAGCTTGCCGAGCTCGCCGCGGGCGCGTTGCGGCTGGCGCACCGCGCGCTCGAGACCCACGCGCACGAACTCGGCTACCAGACGAACGCATGGGTCCAGCGGGCCTTGGAGCGCGCCCACGAGCGACTGTGCGGCGA
>Ga0187769_10000029_pt1 | contig 67988 bp, 66 predicted proteins | sample 0116_SJ02_MP02_1_FD_133140 | JGI IMG/M metagenome (GOLD analysis project Ga0187769, IMG submission 133140) | Tropical peat soil microbial communities from peatlands in Department of Meta, Colombia - 0116_SJ02_MP02_10_MG | ecosystem: Environmental > Terrestrial > Soil > Wetlands > Peat | place...
ACCGCCAGCCTGACGGGACGTACGCGCTCGATCCGGACTTCTTCGTCGATTTCCACGAACAGGCCGACGGAGCCCGCCCGCACGAGATCCACCTCCCCGGCGGAGACTGCACCACTGAGATATTCCAATAAGGCGCCGCCGTCAGGCGCCGCCGACAATCCGAGTAGTAGGCCGACGCTTCATACCGAACGGGTCTCGACGATCCATCTCGCGGCGGCCGTCCGTGACCTCGGCTTCGGGCGTGTGATCACCACCGAGATCGAGCCGGAGAAGGCGGCCACGGCCCAGCGGAATCTGGCCGAGGCGGGACTGGATGATCTCGTCGAGATGCGGGTGGGGGATGCTCTGGCAACCCTCCGGGACGTGCAGGAGGTGGATCTGCTGTTTCTCGACGGCTGGAACAACCTCTACGAGCCGGTCGTGGATCTGCTCGAGCCCAGGCTGTCGCCGGGCGCATTGGTGATTGCCGACCTGAGTGCCGACGACCCAGACCAGGTCAGCTACGTCGAGCGGATGCACGCCCCGGAGACCGGGTACATCACGGTCGACGTCCCGCTCGACGCCGGCGTGGTGGTGTCGGTGCGGACCACGCCTTAGTCGATCCGCAGCCGCTGATCGCCGAGCGCCAGCTCGTCGCCGGAGGCGGCCGACCAGAAGCTCCTCCTGTGCGCCGCTCCAGTCGAGGGCGAGGAGGATCCCGCGATCATGCCGACGCCCGCGCCGGCGGCGCGGGACGCGCCGCGTCAGATCGCCAACCAGCCGGGCGGGGTCGATCACCGCGCTCGCGAACAGCAGGTCGAGCCGGTGGGCGAGCGTCTGCTCGCTCAGTAAACCCTCGGCGTAGGCCGCGTTCAGGGTCCGTGCGAGTCGATGCCTGCGGGCACCGGGTCGGAGCCCGAATCGCAGTCTCCCGCTACGGAATGGCGGTGTCCATCATCCGTGGCGACCGAGCGTGTCCCGGAGGGCCTCGAGACCCGTATACCGCGGCTGCCAGCCGAGCTCTCGCTTGGCCTTGCTCGTGTCCATGATCGCGGGGTGGCTGGCGGCCTCGACCCATTCGCTCGCGGGCGGAGCAAACGACGGCAGGGGGATCGACGCGGCGGCCCGGGCCGCCGTCTGCACCATGCCGGCGGGGAGCGTCAGCGGCGTCAAACCGAGTTCGCGGACCATGTCGGCGACCATCACCACGCCGTCGCCGGCGATGTTGTAGGCCCCGGGCGGCCCACCGCCGACAACGCACCGCAGGAGGGCTTGGCCCACGTCATCCTCGTGGATGAACTGCATCGGCAGGTCGGGGACGGGCACCGGGATCGGTACCGGCAGCCGTCCCCCCAGCTCCAGGAGCCACTCGACGAGCTCGCCCAGCGGGGCGGGCAGCGTGCCCTTGGCGCCGACCGCGTGCGGCCCGAGCACGATCGGGGGGCGGAGCAGGTACAGGGCGAGGCCGGGGTTGACTAGCTCCTCGTCCCCCAGCAGCTGCTCGAGCTCCGCCTTCTCCTGGGCGTAGAAGAGCCGCGCTGCGGGACGCACCGGCCACTCCTCGGTCATCCCGATCGGGTTGTCGGGATGGAAGCCGTAGGCGGCGACCGACGAGGCGTACACGAACCGCTTCACTCCGGACGCGGCGGCGGCGCGGAATGCGTTCAGCGTGCCCTCGACGTTGATCGCCCGAATCGTCTCGCGCGAGGCGGTGCCGGTGATCATGAACGCGAGGTGGACCACGACGTCGGCATCCGCGAACGCCTCCTCGAGCGCGTCCATGTCGCGCACGTCGCCCCGCCGGTACTGCATCTTGCTCCAGCCCTCCTCGGACGGATCGAACGGGCGGCGGGCGATGCCGACGATACGGTCAATCCGCTCGTCGGCCTGAAGTAGCGGCACCAATCCGTAGCCGAACGTCCCGGTCGGCCCGGTGACCGCGACAGTCAGTGCAGCCTCAGGCATCGAAGCCGTCCAGCCCGAACCGTGCCTCGATCAACCCGTCGACCTCGCTCGCCCCGACCGGCCGAACCGAGGCTCCGCCGGGGGTCTCCTCGGTCAGCGACAGCCCCTGCCAGTCGCTCAGGATGAGTCGCGTGCCATCCAGGCGCTGCGTGACGACGATCAGCCCGGTGACGAACGGGGAGCGCGGGTGGGTCGAGGTGAACCAGTTGCTGAGCTCCACGTCGATCATCGGGACGGGTTCGGGGACGAATCCGTACACGTCGACCCAATCGCTGCCCTGCACGGTTTGCATGACGAGCTCGGGTCCGTCCTCGACGACCCGGAAGCTCCAGCCCGACTGCTCGTACGGCCCGCCCGGACCGAACGGAATCGGCTCGAGCAGGGTGCCGCGGCCGAAGCCGACGTCGGCATGCCAGTCGCGCCCGTCGGCTCGCACCCGCAGGACGAGATGGGTGCGTGGCCCGGGGTTACCCGCCGGACGGCCGAGACGGACCCGGGCGAGGAGCATCTCGACCTGCGCGCCGAGACCCTCGAGCGCCGCCTTCAAGAGCAGGTTCTGCTCGAAGCAGTAGCCGCCGCGGCCGCGTCGCACGAGCTTGCCCTCGAGGTCGCCGAGCTCGAGCGACACGGGCATGCCGCGCCGCGGATCGAGGTTCTCGAACGGGATCGCCGCGACGTGCGCGCGATGCAACTCAGCCAGGTCCGGCCGCCCACGGGACCGGCGGGGTCCAAGCCGTGCGAGATACGCGTCCAGGTCGAGCATGAGTGCCGACTGTATTCGCCCCCGACCAGTCGCGACCACAGGTGGCACGCCCAGCCGTGGTGCCCCGACGGCGGAGCGTCTCAGCCCAAGCCGCCGGGCCGAGCACCACAGCTGAGCGTCTGGTTTGAAGAGCCGACCTATCAGGGGTTATCGACCGCGGCGCTGGGGCGCTTTAGCCGAATTGTTCGCGATCCGAACAATGTGTTCATTACGCGAACATCCCAAAAACTAATGCTCGGGTGAGCGCGGTGTCAAGAGCAGTCCACGTTGGGGTGGACAAATAGATACAGTCGCCGCCGCGACCATGGCCCCGACTGACCCCGGCACGCTCCTCGCCGAGACCCGCGCGTTCAACGTCGAGCTCGAGCAGCGGCTGGCGACGATACCGCCCGTCTACACGGTCCCGGTCGAGGAGACCCGCCGAGCCCGGCGTGAAGGCCGCGGCATCTTTCCCGCGCCCGTGTACTTGCCGGAGGCTCGTGACGTCGAGATCGACGGACCGGGCGGCCCGATCTCGCTGCGGATCATCGCCGGCGACGGCGAGTCGCGGGGATCCTTCCTGCATCTCCACGGCGGAGGCTGGGCGCTCGGCGAGAGCGACGGCCAGGACGTCCGCCTGCAGCAACTCGCGCGTGACACCGGGTTGACGGTGGCAAGCGTGAACTACCGGCTCGCCCCCGAGAACCCATACCCTGCCGGTCCCGACGACTGCGAGGCGGCCGCGCTGTGGCTGCTCGGAGATGAGGGCGCGGCGGCGCTCGGCGCCGGTGGCGCGCGGGCGATCGGGGGTGACTCGGCCGGGGCGCAGCTAGCCGCGGTCACTCTTCTGCGGCTGCGCGACCGGCACGGGATCACGGGCGCGTTCGGCGCCGCCGTGCTCCAGTACGGCTGCTTCGACATGTCGATGTCACCGAGCCAGCGGCTGTGGGGCGAGCGCAACCTGGTGCTGTCGGGACCAATCATGATGTGGTTCGCGGACCAGTTCGTCCCCGGGCGCGATCGTGAGGCACGCCGCCACCCCGATATCTCGCCCCTGTTTGCGGACCTGTCGGGCATGCCGCCGGCGATCTTCACCTGCGGCACCCAGGATCCGCTGCTCGACGACACGCTGTTCATGGAGACGCGCTGGCGACACGCGGGCCATGCCACCGAGCTTCGGCTCTGGGCAGAGGCCCCGCACGGGTTCGTATCCCTCCCGATGAGCGTGGCGGACGCCGCGCTCGCCGCCGAGCACGCCTTCCTGAACCGGACGCTCGGGTTCGGGCAGCCGGCCGAGGTGGCTTAGATCGAGCGGCCGTTGTCTCGGAGCCAGCTCAGCGCCCGGATCGTCACGGTCCCGCGCCACGCCGCGGTCTGTGCCGGCGACCACGCGAGCCAGTCGAACATCCAGCCGCCGTCCTCGAGCTGCTGATTCTGCACCTCGTCGAGATGAGCCGCGATGTCGGCCTCGGAGAAGAGCTCGCGGCTGCGGCTCCCCGGCCGGGGTGAGATGTCAAGCGGACGGAGCCGTTCGCCCTCGACGCCCCCGACCGGCGCGAACGCGGTCGGGTCGATCCGCGGGCGCATCGATGCGAGCGCGGCGTGCGCGCGGTCCGCGTCGGGAACGGCGTCGAGGAACGCGCAGGCGAACTTGAGCCGGTAACCGGTCGGCTCCGCCATGTCTTCGATCGCGCGCCAGCACCAGGCGGTGGCCCGCTCGAGCCACTCATCGCCGCTCACCGCTCCTGCGTGAAGGATGCCGGCGAGCGCGAACGTGAGAATCGAGCCCGAGTCCGACGCCCACCACGGCGCGTGCGGGTAGCGCTCGAAGCCGGGCAACGCCTGCGGCACAGCGCCGTCGGGCGCCGCGACCGAGGCGATCCACGCGCACGCGCCGCGGGCGAGGTTGGAGTCGAGTATGCCCGCCTCGTGGAGCATCTCGAGCGCGTACAGCGTCGGCGCCGGCTGGCTCTGGGGGCAGCGCAGATCGGGCTCGAGCGCATGGCCGAAGCCGCCGTCTTCGTTCTGGTAGCCACGGAGCGCCGCGGCTACCGGCTCCGGGCGTCCCCCGAGGAACAGGAGCGCGTAGCGGTGACGGTCCACCAGCCGGGCGACTGACCAGATGAACGTCTCGGCGGCGGCGCGGTCGACGGGCACGTCCCGGAGGCTACGTTGCGCCGGGGGTGCGGTCTTTGAAAAATCGGACGGGCGAGATGCCGGCGAGGCGCGTGACCTCGGCGGTCATGTGCGCCTGGTCGGCGTAACCCGCGTCGAGCGCGAGGTCGACGAGCGGCGCGGGCTTCAGCCCCCGAAGTCGCCGAAAGCGGAGAACCCGAGCCAGCATCTTCGGACCGTAGCCGACGGCATCGCCGACGCGGCGCTGGAGCTGGCGTGCGCTCAGCCCGAGCTCGGCGGCGACGTCCGCCACTCGCGCCTCGGGTTGGTCGAGCGCGGCCACCGCGGCCTGGACCAGCGGATCGGGAGCGCCGACGCCGCGGCTCGCGACCGCGCGGAACAGGACGGCGTGGGCGTCCTCGCCGCGCCAGAGCGCGTCGAGCACCGACTCAGTCGCGTCGTGCCCCAGCACGTCGGCGGCGTCCGGTACCTGGTCGCGCAGCTCGTGTGCGGGCAGGCCGAGCACCGCGCCGGCGACGCCCGGACGCAGGCGGATGCCAATCGTCCGCGTGCCGGGCGAGCTCAAAACCAGCCGGGCCCGTGTGTCCGGGCCGGCGATGATCAACCGCTCGCCTGACCAGATCAGATCCACGCAAGCGTCCGGCACCACGCGGTGCTCGCGCGCGGACGTCGTCCGCCGCTCCCAGGTGCAGCAGGCGAGCGGCGAGAAGACCGGGTGCTCTACGTAGGTCATTCAGTCCTCAACAACCAACGTGCGGCCGTTCCCTTCGGCGGCCTGTTCCAGCCCCGGGGCTGAGACCAGGTCGAGTTCGCCGGAAAGCGTGAGTACCGCGCTTCGGGCGTCATCCCTGCGTTCAATCACAAGCTCGGTCGTGACCGCTCGAGTCTAATCCCGCCACCGCGACCGTCCGCCGGTCACATTTTCCGCGCCCGTCGTGTCTTCACCGATGAGACGACGCGCTCGAGCGAGTCTCAGCCATGAGGACTCCACCCGTGGATGGAGGCGCCGGGCAAAGATCCACCGGCGGATCAACCCCCGCGCCGATGCGCAAACCCGGCCACGGCGACGACGATCTCACGGCACCGATATGTCGATATTTGACATCTCAACAATCCCTTATACTTGATTGCTTAGTCAAGAACTTCACGACCGATGAGCGCCACGACGGATACGAGCCACACGCCGGCATCGCCGCCGGTGACCGGCAGGCGTTCCCGATCGGCGTGCCGCGATCTCACCGCTCGCTGCGATGTTCGCGCCCGAGCCGACGGAGCCGGATCCGTCATGGCGGGGGCGCTCGCCGCGAGCACGGAGGCCCGGCCCCAGACCCAGGCGAGTGCGCCCGCCTCGATTCGCCGACGGCTACTTGTGGCGGCCGTGCTCGCCACCGCCACGGTGACGCTGGTCCTGGCCGTGCCGCCGCTGCGCGGGGTCGCGCGTCAGATCGACGCGATGGACCCGGTGTGGGTGGCCGTGGCGATCGGGCTCGAGCTCGCGTCGTGCGTCGGATTCGTCGTGATCTTCCGCCTGTTCTTCGACCAGGTCCCCTCGGGACCGGCGCGAGAGCTCGCGTGGACCGAGGAGGCATCCGGCGCGTTGCTGCCGACGGGCGGCGTCGGGGCGCTCGCGATCGGGGCGTGGCTGCTGCGCCAGGCGGGCATGTCGACGCGCCAGATCGTCGAACGCTCGAGCGCTCTGTTCTTCCTGACCAGCGCCACGAACGTCGCTGGGCTCGTGGGCGCGGGCGCGATGCTGGCCACGGGAGCGATGGGCGGCACCGACACGCTGCCGCTCGCCGGCGTCCCGATTCTCGTCGGCTTGGTTTCGACCGCGGCGACGCTGGCCCTTCCGGCATTGACGCGGCGCACGCCCGATCGCCGGTGGCCGACTTGGTTCGTCGACCTCGCCGCCGGCATCGACGGTGCGGTCCGGGCTTTGTTCCGCCCCAACTGGCGTCTGCTCGGCGCCGCCACTTATCTCGGGTGCGACATCGCCGCACTAGGTGCCGCGTTCGCCGCCACCGGCCACACCATCCCGGTCGATGCGCTCGTCCTCGGGTACCTCATCGGCTACGTCGCCAACGTGCTTCCGGTACCGGGCGGCTTTGGCGTGCTCGAGGCGGGGCTGGCCGGCACGCTGATCCTCTACGGCGCGCCCGCTACCCAGGCTGCCGCCGCGGTTGTGGTGTATCACGCGATCGCGTTCTGGATTCCCAGCCTCGGCGGGCTGATCGGGTATGGGCGCCTGCGCCGGCGGCCCAGCCGCGGTTTGGTGCGGTAACACCGTTCAGAGGATCGCCACATCTGGTTACATCTCCCGGCCAATCAGGCGCGTGGCACGGCCGGACGCGCGCGAAGCCAAGAGCGTGGGGAGAAGGAACCCGAATGAAGTCAGTTGTCGCGCCCATGCCCGCGAACGCGAGGCGGGCGGTCCGGGCGATGCTGGTGTTGCTGTGCGCCACCGGCCTGCTCGTGACCATCACCGGCCAGGCGCTGGCTAAGAAGCCGGCGGGCAAGAAGCCGACCGCGACCACCAAGTCCAAGATCACGCCGACGACGCCGATCACCCAGGGGTCGACGTATCTCGCGCTGGGCGACTCGGTCACCTTCGGCTTTCAGGAGTCGACCGTCGTCCCGACTCCGAACTATCCGGACGCCGCGAGCCTGATCGGCTATCCCGAGATGTTGGGGTCCGAGCTGCACCTGAACGTCGTGAACGCGGCCTGCCCCGGCGAGACCTCGTCGAGCCTGATCGACGCTACGGCGCAGAGCAACGGCTGCGAGAACGCGCCAGGCGGTGGCCCCGCATACCGGACGCTCTACCCGCTGCACGTCAAGTACAGCGGATCGCAGCTGGCGTTCGCGGTCAGTTACCTGAAGGAGCACCAGAACGTTCGGCTCGTATCGCTGATGATCGGCGCCAATGACGTCTTCCTTTGCCAGGAGACGACCGCCGATCACTGCACCAGTCTGAGCGAGCAGGCGGCGCTGATTGCGACGATCGAGAAGAACGTCCACTCGATCCTGTCGGCGATCCGCACGCAGGCGCACTACAACGGCCAGCTGGCGATCGTCAACTACTACTCGATCGACTCCGCGAACGCCACCGATAATTCGGCCTCGCAGGTGCTCGACGCGGCGATCGATGGCACCGCCAGGCCGTTCCACGTCGAGATCGCGGACGGCTACGGCGAGTTCGCGACCGCGTCCGTGCACTCGGGCGGGAACACCTGCACCGCCGGCCTGCTCACGCAGCTCGTGAACGCGTCGACCCCATGCGGGGTCCACCCGAGCTACGCCGGGCAGGCGCTCCTCGCGCAGGCGGTGGAGAAGGCCATCCGCCTGGGCTGACGGTCCTCCCGAGGCGAGCCGGCTCACCAAAAAGTGAGCCGGCTCGCTGAGGAGCCGGCTCAGGAGAGAGGAGAGGAGGATCAGCAGGCGGACGGTGAGACGCCGAGACTCACCCCGCGAGGGCCCTTCCGGCCTGGGCGCCCGCCAGCGATCACCCCTCTTCTCGGCAACACTGGGCCAACCTTGAGGCCCTGGTCAGCCTGCTGACCTCGGAGTAATCTTGGTAGCGCCATGAAGACGTGGATGCTGCCGTGGCTGTTCCCGCTGGGGCTGCTCGGCACGGTCGTGTCGGTGACCGCGTTCCCTGGAGATGAAGGGCTGCTGCTCCTGGCCGGGGCGCTGCTGCTCCTGGTGTTGATCGGGTCGATCCTGTTTCCCCATCGCAACGACGACGGCGTCGATCCCGACACGCACTACTGGCGCCTCAGCGACTGGTTCCGCGGCGGCTGAACCCGGCGCCGACGGGCGAAGCAACCTTTTCGCTCCGGCGAGCCCTTAACGCAGTAGATGGACCGCCGCCGAGCCGACTTCGACCATTTCGTAGCCGACACCACCGACGGGTTGCTGCGAACCGCGTTCCTGATCGTATGGGACCTCCCCGAGGCCGAGGACATCGTGCAGGAGACGCTGATCGAGCTGGCGCGGCGCTGGCCGCGAGTCCGTCGCATGGAGCATCCCGGCGCCTACGCGCGCCGCATCCTCGTTAATCGCGCATTGAAGGGCGCCACCCGGCGCGCCCGCGCGAGAAACGAGCTGACCGGTGAGCCGCCGATCGATGTCGCCGACGGGGGCGCAAGCGCCGACGCCGTCGACGCCCACGACGAGTTGACGCGCGCGCTCGCGGCGCTGCCGCCGCGCCAGCGCGCCGTGCTCGTCCTGCGCTACTTCCTGGACCTTCCCGAAGCCGAGGTCGCGGCCGCTATGAAGTGCTCCCTCGGCACCGTCAAGAGCACCGCCTCTCGAGGACTCGCGCGACTTGAGCAGGCGATGCGACCGAGCAACGACACAAGGAGCATCGCGACATGAACGATCAACTCGAATCCGACCTGCGCACGGCGCTGGAGGAACGCGCGAGCCTGGTGCCCGATGCGTCCGTCGTGCGCCTGACCGCCGTCGACTATCACCCGCGGCGAAGCCGACTGAGGCCTCCGGTGGCAATCGGCGCCACCGCCACCGCGGGTGCGGCGGCGGGAGCGGCAGCGCTGGTCATCTCGCTCGGCGCCGGCGCCACCAACGCGTTCGCCGGGTGGACGCCCAAGCCGACGCTGCCTGCGCCCGGGCAGGTCCAGGCCGCGCAGGCGAGCTGCGAGTCGGGCCAATCGCCCGTCGCCGGTCTGCCCCTAAAGCTCGCCGACACTCGCGGGCCGTTCACGCTCTCGGTCTACGCCGACAGCCAGACGAGCGCGTCGTGCATCAAGGGTCCGTCGTTCACGGCGGTGACGACCAACACGTCGAGCGCGCCGGTGAGCGTGCCGGACGGCCAGATCCAGTTGTGGAGCGCGCATCCGCCCCCTCACGCCAACCAGCCGTACTCGTTCGCCGAGGGCCGCACCGGCGCCGGCGTGAGCGGCGTCACGCTGGTGCTCGACGACGGCACTACGGTGCAGGCCACCGTCGGCAACGGCTGGTTCGTGGCCTGGTGGCCTGGCGACCACAACGTCAGGTCCGGGCGGATCGCCACGCCGGCGGGCGTCAAGACCCAGTCGTTCGGACTCCCGCCGGTCGGTCCGCCGCCGGCCGGTGGCGGGGTCAGCGGCAGCGCCGGCGGCAGTGTCGCCCGCGGTGGCGTCAGCAGTGGCGGGGCCGTCGGCGGGGGTCAGTCTGAAGAGAGCTTCGGAATCTCCCAATGACAGGATCTGGTTTCCTTGCGCTCCGTGCGCAAGGCGTTGCCGATCATCGTCGTCGTCCTCGTTCTCGCCGGGTGCGGAAGCAGCTCGAGCTCGAGCGCGACGTCGCATAGCAGCACGGCTGCCGGCTCGGCGACGAGCACGGCGGCCGCCGGCGCCGCGTCCTGCCGGAGTGTCGCGGCGCCGGCCCCGAAGGGCCCGCAGCACATTCCGCCTCCCCACCTGAAGCTCGATCCGCGCCTCACCTACACGGTGACCGTGGTGACCAACTGCGGGACCTTCGCGTTCACGCTCGACGTCAAGCAGTCACCCAAGACCTCGGCCTCGTTCTACTACCTGGTCAAGCGAGGCTTCTACGACGGACTCACCTTCCACCGCGTGGCGGCGGGCTTCGTCATCCAGGGTGGCGACCCGCTCGGCAACGGCACCGGCGGTCCCGGGTACACGGTGGTCGAAGCTCCGCCGCAGAACACGCAGTACGTCCTCGGCGACGTGGCCATGGCCAAGACTCAGACCCAGCCCTCCGGCGCCTCGGGCAGCCAGTTCTTCATCGTGACCGCCCCGAACGTGACCCAGTCGGCCGGCCTGACCCCGGACTACGCGCTGGCCGGCAAGGTCGTCTCCGGGATCGACGTGGTCGAAAAGATCGGCTCGCTTCCCACCAACCCGCCGCAGGACGGCGCACCCACGACGCCGGTGGTCATGTCGAGCGTGACCGTGTCCACCAACTGACCGCGCGGCGGGCGACGCTACGACGAGCGGCGGAAGCGCGCGACGAGCTGCTCCAGTTGCTGTCCCGTGCGCATCAGCTCGGAGGCCGAGGCGCTGATCTCGCGCGTCGTCCCGGAAGCCTCATCGGTCGACCCCGGCGTCGGCACGGCCGAGACCAAGGACTGCTTCGATTCCCTGCGTGCTCCGGACCCGGACACTGATTTCATCCCCGTCAGCGATCGGACGCGTTCTTGACCTTGATCGGTTCGGCGGCCACGAGGCTTGAGACGCCAGTGCCCCGGGGCCGCGAAACGTTGGAGGACGCTGCCGGCGCGCCTCGCGCGACTTCGACCGGCTGCTCGTGGACACCGTGCGCGCCACCTACCCGGCCCCACGAGCACGAGCGGTTCGTCGCGCGCCTGCGCGGGCTGGTCGGGCAGTGGGTGCGCGAGCAGGGCGCGTCGCCGGCCTGGGCTTGACTGGGCCGCCTGCGGCGGCGTCCGTGGGGCCGGGTACCCCGTCCGGTCACTCGTCGATTCCTGACCGGACGGGGAACTTGGCGGTCGCGGCGACGGCCCCGCTCGGCATCCATGCGTCGGACTAGGACCCGCCCACCCGCCGCGGCACGTCCGACGGACGTCGAGCGACGGGTGGGTGGCGATCAAATCGAAGCCGGCGCCGCGGCCAGTGTGGGAACGTCGCGCTCGATCTCGTGCTCGCGCACCAGCCACGCCGCCGCCACCGCGCCGGCGAGCGCCAGTAGCCCGCCGATCACGAGGATCGTGTTCAGCCCGCTCAAGAATCCCTGGCGGGCGGCGTCGGCGAGGACGCCGTGCGCGGTGTGCGGCAGCATCCCGGACGAGGCCGCCTCGATCAGCCGATGCGCGGGGGCGCCCGGCACCAGCGAGCTGATCTTGTCCGCACCGCGGGCCAGGAAGATCGCGCCCCAGGCGGCCACGCCGACCGCAATCGCGACCTGGCGGAACGTGTCGTTGATCCCGGCTGCCATGCCGCTACGGTCCTTGGAGACGACGCTCACCGCGACGTCGGCGATCACCGGGTTGAGCAGGCCGACGCCGACGCCGGCGACGATGAAGCCGGGCAGCAGCGCGGTCCAGTTCGAGTGCGCGCTCACGCCTGACATCAGCAGCAGCCCGCCGCCGACGCCGCCCAGGCCGATCGCCATGATCGCGCGGGCGGGCAGTCGACCCATCAGCGCGACGGCGAGCGGCGCCACCAGGAACGGGACCAGCGTGATCGGGAGGTAGCGCAGGCCGGCCTGGAGCGGCGAGTAGCCGAGGTAGTTCTGCAGATACAGCGTCAGGTACAGGAACAGCGCGAACAGCGAGGCCGACACCGCCGCCGCCGCGAGTTGGACGCCGGTGAACGCGCCACGGCGGAACAGGTGGAGCGGGAGCATCGGCTCGGGTACGCGCTGCTCGATCGCGGCGAAGGCGGCCAGCATCAGGCCGGCGCCGGCGAGCAGGCCGACGATCAACGGGCTGCCCCAGCCGTTGTCGTTGCCGCGCAGTAGCGCGAGCACGAGCATGAGGAGCGCGCTACTGAAGCTGACCAGCCCGAGCCAGTCGACCCGGGTGGCGTTGGGGTCGCGCGACTCGCGGACACGCGCGAAGGTGAGCGCGAGCGCGGCCAAGCCGACCGGCACGTTGACGAAGAACACCCAGCGCCAGCCGAGCCCGGTGGTGATCGCGCCGCCGACCAAAGGCCCTATGGCCACCGAGATGCCGATCGTCGCGCCGTAGATGCCCATCGCGGTGGCGCGCTCGTGCCCGGCGGCGAACTCCTGCGCCACCAGCGCGAGCGAGACCGCGAACATCGCGGCTCCGCCGATGCCCTGGATGGCGCGCGCGATGTTGAGGAACGTCGCATCGGGGGCGAGACCCGCCGCGAGCGATGCGCTCGAGAAGATCGCCAGCCCGGCCGCGAACACGGCGCGCCGGCCGAGCCGGTCGGCGAGGGAGCCCGCGGTGAACACGATCGCCGCGAGCGACAGCGTGTACGCGTCGATCACCCACTGCACGTCGGTGAAGGACGCCGAGAGGTCCTTCTGGATCGACGGGAGCGCGGTGTTCACGACGGTGATGTCGAGCAGGAGCATGAACGTCCCGACGCTCACCGTCAGTAGGGTCCACCACTTCCTAGTCATTCAAATCCTCCTGGATCAGGTGCTAAACTCGTAAGGCAGACTTGTAAGGCATTCGAACTGTCTGGCAACCTTATCAGGAGTCCTGACCAAATGTCAACCGAGCTTGAAACCCGTGGCCGCCATCCCCTGATTCGCCTGCTGGACGTCGGCCTCGGCGCCTTCATCGCGGAGCTGGAGAGGCGGGTCGCCGAGACGCCCTACACCGACGTCCGGATCACGCACGGCTGTGTGTTCGGCAACATCGACCCGGAGGGCACGCGCCTGACCGATCTGGCCGAACGTGCCTTCATGACCAAGCAGTCGGTGGGTGAGGTGGTGAGCGACCTGGAGCAGCGTGGCTACGCCGAACGCGTCCCCGATCCGAGCGACGGCCGGGCCAAGATCATCCGCCTGACCGAGCGTGGCCAGGCGGCCAGAGAGCTCGGCCGCGAGTTGATCGACGAGATCGAGCAGGAGTGGGCCGAGCGGTTTGGGGCCGAGCGGGTCGCGGCGCTGCGCGAGGCGCTCGAGGCGATCACGGCCGGGCGGCTCGACGCGGTACCGGTGGGCTAGGAGTTTTGTCGGCGAAGGGGACTTGTCGGCGGCGCCTGGCGGCGGCGCCTTAGGAGCTCTGTCACAGCAGCAGCGTCTCTCTCGTCTTGGGGTGTGAAACCGAACGAGAGGAACCGAAATGAAAATCTTCGTGGCAGGCGCCACCGGCGCGATCGGCCGGCAACTGGTCCCGCGACTGCTGGCGGCGGGACACCAGGTGGTCGGAATGACCCGCAGCGAGCAAAAGCAGGCGGCGCTACGGGAGCTCGGTGCCGAGGCGGTGGTGGCGGACGCGCTCGATCCCGAGCAGGTTGCCCAGGCCGTAGCGGCGGCGGCGCCGGACGTGATCGTCCACGAGCTGACCGCCATCTCGGAGCTGAATCTGCGCCACTTCGACCGGGACTTCGCGCTGACCAACCGGCTACGTACCGAGGGGACCGATCATTTGCTCTCGGCCGGGCGCGCGGTCGGGATCCAGCGGCTCGTCGCGCAAAGTTACGCGGGCTGGCCGCAGGCACACACCGGACCAGCGGTCAAGAACGAGGAGGATCCGCTCGACCCGGCGCAGCCGCGCGAGATGCGCGAGTCGTGGGCAGCGATCCGCCACCTCGAGGAGGCGGTCACCGGCGCCGACTGGACCGAGGGCATCGTGCTCCGCTACGGCGGGCTCTATGGTCCGGGGACGTCGATGGCCCCCGGCGGCGAGCAGTTCGAGATGGTCCGCAAGCGCAAGATCCCCGTGGTGGGGAACGGCGCCGGCGTGTGGTCGTTCATCCACGTCGCCGACGCCGCCGAGGCAACGGTGGCGGCCGTGGAACGAGGGCGGCCCGGGATCTACAACGTGGTCGACGACGAGCCGGCCGCCGTGTCCGAGTGGCTGCCGGGTTTGGCCGCCGCGATCGGTGCCCCCAAGCCCTGGCGGGTGCCGCGCTGGCTCGGACGTCTCGCCGCCGGCGAGGCCGGCATGGTCATGATGACCGAGATCCGCGGCGTGTCGAACGCGAAGGCCAAGCGCGAGCTCGGCTGGCAACCGCAGCACGCGAGCTGGCGCCAGGGGTTCGCGTCATGAGTGCTCCCACCGAAAAGGAGCTGCTCGACGGGCTGCGGCCGACGGCGTTCGCGATCGCCTACCGGATGCTCGGCAGCGTCGCCGAGGCCGAGGATGTGGTCCAGGAGGCGCTGTTGCGCCTGCACCGCGCGCTCAACGCCGGCGAGCGGATTGAGTCGCCGCGGGCGTACCTCGCCACCGTGACCACGCGGCTGGCCATCGACGAGCTGCGCTCGGCGCGCGTCCGGCGCGAGCGGTACGTCGGCGATTGGCTCCCCGAGCCGATCGTGACCGACAGCTCAGACGATCCGGCGCGCCGGGCCGAGATGGCCGACTCGCTGTCGCTGGCGCTGCTCGTGGTGCTCGAGAGTCTCTCGCCCGAGCAGCGCGCGGTGCTGCTGCTGCGCGACGTGTTCGACTACCGCTACGACGAGATCGCGGGGATCGTGGGCAAGAGCGAGCCGGCGGTGCGCCAGTTGGCCAGCCGCGCCAGGGCGCAAGTGGAAGAGCGCCGGCCGCGCTTTCAGACCTCGCGCGAGCAGCGCGACGCACTCGCGCGGCGGTTCTTCGCCGCCGTCCAGGACGGAGACCTCGCCGGCCTGGAGTCGCTGCTCGCGCACGACGTGGTCCTGACGGGCGACGGCGGCGGCAAGGTGCCGGCGCTGGCGCGCTCGCTGCACGGGCGCAACCATGTGGCCCGCACGCTGGTGAACTGGATCCGGGTGGGATCCCGTGTCCCGGGTGCGTCGATGCAGCCGGTCGAGGTCAACGGCATGCCTGGCGCGTTCCTGCTCGACGGCGACGGTCGCCTGGTGGCGGTGTGGGCGCTCGAAATCTCCAGCGGCCAGATCACGAGCGTGAGCTCGATCATCAATCCGGAGAAGCTCGGGCACCTGGGGCCGGTGGCGGATGTGCGGGCGCTGCTCGAGGTGGCGACGCGGGCGCGGGGCGGCTCCGAGGCTTAACTTGCGGTCCGTCCGGCCGTAGTAAGGTCGCGCTCGGGACCGTTGCCGAGCGGAGGTAGGAGGGTCGTGATGCAAAAGACGGCGGTCATGCGCGTGGCGATGGCGCTTGCGTTGACTGGCTTGGTCTCCGCCGGGCTGCCGGGGGTAGCGTCGGCGTCGGGCGGTCCGGCCCTCGGCCGGAACGTGATCGTCTTCAACCCGACCATGCCGCAGTCGGTCATCCAGACCGATTTGAACAACATTGCTGTACAGCAGGTTCCGGCCTCGGGCCAGTTCTCAACCCGGCGCTACGCGATCTTCTTCGAGCCCGGAACCTACGGCAGCTCGACCGACCCGCTCATCTTCCAGGTCGGCTATTACACGCAGGTGGCCGGGCTGGGGGAGTCGCCCGGCGACGTTGCTATCAACGGGGAGATCGACGTCTTCAATCAATGCTCGGCCGGCGCGTGCAACGGCCTCGACAACTTCTGGCGGTCGCTCTCGGACCTGACCCTCAATTTCGTGACGCCGAGCTCACCGCCGACCTACGTGCCGTCGAACGGTGAGGCCGCCAGCTGCCAGGACACCAACGAGATGTGGGCGGTCTCCCAGGCCGCGCCGATGCGGCGCGTGATCGTGAACGGAGGCGTGACCCTATTTGACTACTGCCTCGCTGCCGCTGGCGTAGGACGGCCCGACCGAATCGTGCTGGACCGCCGGCACGAATACGCCGTAGCCCCCGCTCGCGTCGGTGTAGAGGAACGGCTCCTCCTCGGATACCGGGCTCGTGGGTAGCGTGGTGTACTGGTTTGTCCCCGGCCCGAAGCTCGTCTCGGGCGCACCGTTGTCGCCCATGAACACTTGATTCCACACGGGGTCCAATTCACCGACATCTTCACCGTCTTCCTCAACCCCACCGGCGGGAGCGGCGGGATCCTCTCCGTGATTAATGGACAGGGCGGATCGTCGACGGCGGCCAATCCCAGCGCGGCGGTGGACGTGCTCAGCTATCCGTGACCGCTGCGGCGGGCCGATGCTCGTCGCGGTGACCGACCACGCGGCGCAGCGCTATCGCCAGCGTGTGCGCGGCACGCTCGATCCCAAGATCGAGGTCGCCTCTGCGGTGGCGCGGGCGTACGCGGCCGGTCGGGTGGAGCGCGATCCGGATGGCACGCTGCGGGTTCGTGACCAGACCCGGCGTGATCTCGTGTACGTATGCCGGCCCGAGCGGGACGAGCTGGTCGTCATCACGCTGTGGGAAGAGGGCGAGGACGCCGCCGTGCCGAAGCGCTTCACCGACGCGCTGCGGCGCGACGACGATCGCGTGCGTTAGTCGCGGCTCAGCTGGTCATCCACACGGGACGTAGCGGGCGCCGAGCGCAGTCGCCAGCGTGCGGTGCGCGCGCGAGGTTCCGATCACGATTGAGCGGGCCGGATCGACGTTGTGGGTGCGCGCGAAGGCGAGGGGCAGTCCGGGTAGCGGCGGGCGGCACCAGCAGCGCGGCGGCCCGCCACCGTGGGGGCACAGCGCGGCGTCAATGGGCGCGGACGCTGCCGCGGTGGCGCGCACGAGCTCGACCAGCAGGGCGAGCTCGTCGGGCGTGCCGTCCGGTCGCCAGTCGAACACGAGATGCGGCGCGTCGCGACCGGCGCGCTGCTCGAGCGCCTCTCGCCAGCCGGCACGGCCGGGCGCGGCGGCGGCCACGAACACGCCGGCCCGTGCCTGCGCCGATCCTCGCGCGCGCGTGAACGGCGTGATCTCGACGCTCGCGAACCCCTCGTCGGGGGACGGCGGCTCGAGCTCGCGCACCGTGCGCAGCTGCTGCGCGGGGGCGAGGACGCCGGGCTCGCGCCGTGCCAGGGCACGCAGGTCCGCGGGCGTCGGCAGCGCGCCGAAACGGTCGAGTAGCCGCTCGACCAGGTTGACCTGGGCCTGAGCCAGCGGCGTCTCGAGCCACACGCAGCGCGCCGGGATCCCGTGGCGGTGGGCGACGTCGAGGACGTAGCTGCGTGCGGCCCGCGTGAGGTAGGTGTTGTCGAGGACGACGCGGCGACCGCCGGAGGCGAGCGCTCGCTCGAGCGGGCCGGCGAGGTCGCGGAGCGCGCCGCCCTGCTCGTCGCGATTGAGCCGCACGTAACCGCGCGAGGCGTAGGACTCGGCCAGGCGCGTCTTGCCCGCGCCGGGGATCCCCATGATCACGACGACCTCGGCGCCGTCGGCGGAATCCGGTCGCGCCTTGGTGGTGCGCATGGGCCTCGATACGTCGAATGCCCGTTCGAGCTGCGTGAGGTCGTCGGGGGCGAGGGTCAGCCTGGCGGCGCGCGCCGCCGAACGAGCCGTCTCCGGGCGCCGCGCCCCTGGGATCGCCACCACGTTCGGCGAGAGCTCGAGCAGCCACGCGAGTGCAACCTCCGCGAGCGGCCGGGTGCGTGCGAGCGTTCGGGCGCGGCGCGGGCCGCCCAGCGGCGAGTGCGCGATCACGGCGATGCCGCGCTCGTTGCAGCGGTCGAGCACGCCGCCGCGGACCGCACGGTCGTCGTGCACGCTCAGCCCGACCTGGACGGCCGCCACGGAGGCGAGCGCGAGCGCTTCGTCGAGCTGGCGCAGGTTGACGTTCGAGACCCCGATGCGCTTGACGAGGCCGTCGTCGAGGAGCCTTTGGAGCGCCCGGACCGAGGTCCGCCACGGAACGCGCGGATCGGGCGCGTGGATCAGGTACAGGTCGATGGGCAGGACGCCCAGCGCGTCGAGGCTGGCCTCGCAGTCGGCCCGGATCGTCTTGGCACGGCCGTCCGGCATCCACGCGCCGCCGGCGCGCGCCATGCCTCCCTTGGTGACGATGCGGGGGCCTGTCACCGGCGAGGCACGGCTCATGGCGCGGGCGACTAGGCGCTCGTTGTGTCCGAGGTCGTCCTCGTCGAGGCCGTACGCGTGCGCCGTGTCGAAAACGGTGATGCCGGCGTCGAGCGCCGCCGCGATCGTCTGTTCGGCGAGCTCGGGGTCGCGGTCGGGATCGGTCGACATGCGCATGCAGCCGAGGCCGATGCGAAGCTCAGAGGGGTCAAGCCAGGCGGTCTGATTCAGGTGAGAGAGCCTAAGGCGCCGCCGTCATAGCGGGCGCGGCTCCTCGCCGCGCTCCGCCGGCTCGACATGCCGCTGTCCGAGATCAAGGCGATCCTCGAGCTCGAGTCGGCACCGGCTGCCGAGCGGATCGCGGCCTACTGGTCATGTACGAGGTAGACGCCAGGGATATGCCCGCCCGCAGCCTGCTTTGCCTGAAACGCAACGTGACGGGTTGGGACCAGGCATGGGCGCTCGGCAAGCAGTTCGTCGGCCTGCTGCGAGATCACCCGCTGCCCAGACTCGAAGCGCCGGTCGGCGCCGCGTTCTGCATCTACTGGAGCGAGGTGAGTGAGGACAGCGACGGCCCGCTCGAGTGGTGCCGCCCGGTGCCCGAGGAGCGGGCCAAGGAGCTCAGCGGGGCGTTGCCCGAGCTCACGCTGCGCACCGAGCCGGCGCATCGTGAGGCGCTCGTCCATCTCGGCCGCTACGGCGAGGTGAGCCCGGCGCAGTGGCAGCTCGTCTCGGAGTCGCTGCACACCTGGGGAGAGGGATAGGGCGTGCGCCCCAGCGACCTAGGGATGAGGATCACGTACACGTCGAACGGACCGGCGAGCGAGTCGACCGGGCCCGACTGCGACTTCGTGGTGCCGCTCTCCGACTAACTCAGGCGGGGGCGTCGCCGACGCGCCGGCCGAACACGGTCCTAAGGCGCCGCCGTCAGGCGCCGCCGACCGAACACCGACAAAACCCTCGCCCAGATCCGCGCGAACAGGCCGGGGCGAGGAAGGGCTTCGAAAACCGGCGCCGCGTCCTGGTCGAAGAGCGGCGGCGGAGTGCTGCCCGACGCGGCCGGCGCGCGGACCGGCCGCCGGACGGCCGCGCCCGCGTGTGCGTCACGGGCACGCGCCGGCGCCGGCTCGCCGAACAGCGACTCGGCGGCACTGTTGGCCCACATGAGCGCCTCGAGGTACACGTCCCCTGCCTTGGTCACCGTGCCGTCGTCCTCGCCGTTCTCAAGCGCGACGACGCAGTTGAGCAGCTGGCCCATTGGTCCGCGGCGCTGGACGAGCGCCTCGCGGATGTCCTCGGCCAGCGGTAAAGAGGAGACCACGTCGAGCATCGGCGCGTCCATCATCCCGTCGATCACCGAGAACAGCCCGAGCGTGAACAGCTCGGAGGAGCTGCCGATCGGGAGCTTCGCGCCGGCCAGCTCGCAGAACCGGGCTCGGATCAGCGCGGTGAGCGTGAGCTCGGTGGGCTTGTTGTCGATGCTGGCCATCGTGCTCAACGTCGCCCACCGCCTCACGTTGTCCAGCCCGAGCAGCGCGAGCGCCTGGCCGATCGAGCGGACGTCGCCGCGCAGGCCGAAGTAGGCCGAGTTGACGTACCGGAGCAGGCGGAAGCTGAGCGCGACGTCCTTTGTGACCACCTGCTCAATCTCGGAGAACTGGACGGCCGGATCGTTGAGCGCGGCCACCACCTGAAGCAGCGCCAAGCGGTTGGCGGCGATCCCGCGCGTGCCGACAACCGCCGGCCGGCAGAAGAAGTAGCCCTGGAACAGGTCGCAGCCCACAGCGATGCAGACCTCGTGATCGGGCTGCGTACCCACCTTGTCGGCCAGCACCTTGCCCGGGAACGGCCGCAAACGCTCCGTCAGATCGCGCAGCCCCTGGCGCCCGAGGTCGGGCATGCTGAGCTTGACGACGTCGAACAGCTCGAGCACCGCCTCCGAGCCGTCACGGCCGCGGAAGTCGTCGAGCGCCAGCCGGTAGCCCGCGTCCTTGAGCTCGCGCAGCGCCTCGACCATGTCGTCGTCGAAGGTCTCCGTCTCGGGGATCTCGAGGCCGACCACGCTCGGTGGAACCGCCTGGATCAGGCCGTCGAGCACGAACTCCCGCGAGACGTTGACCCACGCCGTCTTGTTGGACACGATGCGGTTCATGTCGAGCTCGGTGAGCGCGTTGAGCACGACCGTCGCGGTGGCGCGCCCGGCGTCGTCGATCAGCGCGCCGGCCGCGTAGCCCTGCCCCCGAAATAGCAGCTCATAGCCCACAACCTCGAGCTTGGGGTTGAAGATCGGCTGGCGGGCGATGAATGCGGTCGGCGGCATGTTGGACGGGCGGCGGTCCTCTCCGTCCCATAGTCGGCAATTTCCCCCTCCGTATGTAGCCGCAAGGTTGCGACATCGACGGTCGGTTGGTTGGTCTCGACGACGCGAGCGGTGGGATAATCGGCCGTCTCGAGATGGCGTCTCCTGCTCCGGACCGGGTTCTTATCGTGGCGCATCGCACCGCGGCGACCCCGCTGCTGCTGAACGCCGTCCGCGCTCGGGCCGTCCGCTCGGCGTGCGTGTTCACGCTGCTCGTGCCGCGTCCCTACTGGGACCCCGACACGGACGAGGCGAGCGCGACGCTCGAGCTGGCCATTCCGCTGCTCGATGAGGCGGCGGGCGGCCACGTCGACGGAGTCATCGGCGACAGCGACCCGTTCGTCGCGGTGCGGGACGCGGTCACGCGGCTCGGCATCGACGAGATCATCGTCTCGACGCTGCCGGCGCGGGTGTCGCACTGGCTGCGCCGCGACCTGCCGCGGCGCTTGCAGCACTTCGGACTCCCGATCACCGTGGTGACGGCCCAGCAGTCCGAACGCCCGGTCTCGGAAGCCGGCGGGGCGACGGCCGGCTAGGCCGCCGCCGCCTCCGGGCTCTCGCCACCGTTATCCCACGGCACGACGACGGCCTCGGCGCCACCGAACCGGACCTGGGCGGTGGACACGCCCGGCATCATGCCGCCTCCAACTGGAGGTCGGCGGCCTCGTGCTCGTCGAAGGGAGCGACCTCGATGACTTCATCGGGTCGCGGACGCGGCCGCAGCCACACCAGCGTGATGAGCGCACCCGCGGCCACTGCGCCGGCGCCGATCGCCCAGGCGAGGTCGAACCCTCCGGTGAGCGCCTGCAGGGGGTGCTGTCCGAGGCGGGTCAGCACCTTCGTGCGCTCGGCCGCCACCGTCCCGAGCGCGGCGATCCCGATCGCGGCCGAGATCTGCAGCGAGGCGTTGACGATCCCGGAGGCCAGCCCGGCGTCGGCCGTCGGCACCTCGGCCATGGCGATCGTCGTCAGCGGCAGGAACGCCAGCCCGGCGCCGATTCCGATCAACACGAACGGACCAAAGATCCCCGGGAAGTAGCCGGTGTGGGCGGGCAATCGGGACAGGAGCACGAGCGCGGCGGTGATCGAAGCCAGGCCCGCGAGCAGCACCCGCGACGGCCCGAAGCGCGCCATCAGCCGGGCGGTGACGCCGAGGGACAGGAGTCCCAGGACCAGCGTCATCGGCAGGAAGGCCAGGCCGGTCCGGAGCGCGCCGTAGCCGTGCACGTGCTGGAGGTAGAGCACGCCCAGCAGGAACGTCGAGAACATCCCGGTGACCAGGAAGCCTCGCACGACGCTCGAGGCGGCCAGCCCGGGGACGCGGAGGATCCGGAGCGGGAACATCGGATTGGCGAGCCGCGACTCCACCGCTACGAAGACGCCGAGCAGCGCGAGCGAAGCGGCGCCGAACCCGAGCGTGTGCGCGGAAACCCAGCCGTACTCGGTCGCCTTGACGATCGCGTAGACACCGAGCATCAGCGCCACCGTGACCAGCAGCGCGCCGACCACGTCGACGCCGTGCCCGAGCCCGAGCCGCTCGGTCTCGTTGATCAGGACGCGACCCAGCGCGAGGGTCACGATCCCGATCGGGACGTTGATGAAGAAGATCCAGTGCCAGCTCACCGCCTGCGTGAGTACGCCGCCTGCGAGCAGGCCGATCGAGCCGCCGCTGGAGATGATGAACGTGTAGACGCTCAGCGCGATCGCGCGCTCCGACGGCTTGGGGAACTCGGTCACGAGCAGCGCCAGCACCGCGGCCGAGGCCACGGCACCGCCGAGGCCCTGGACGAAACGGGCGACGATCAGCTCGACCTGGCTGGTCGAGAGTCCGCACACGATCGAAGCCAACGTGAACACGACCAGCCCGATAAGGAAGAGGCGCTTCCGTCCAAGCAGATCGCCCAGCCGGCCGGCTACGAGCAGGAAGCTGCCGAACGCGATCATGTAGGCGTCGAGCACCCACGCGAGGTTGGCCTGGGAGAAGTGCAGGTCCCGCTGCAGGGAGGGGAGCGCGACATTGACGATGGTCGAATCGAGCACCATCATCAGCTGGCCCATGCACGCGACTGCGAGCGCCACCCAACGACGGCGCTCTCCACTGATTAAGCCTTTGATAGTGATCATCCCTTCTAAATAGCTCGCCTCTTGAAGCTGGATAATCAATGTATCATGGACTATCATTATAGTCGAGATGGTAATCCTGATACCCTGGAAATCCCAATGTCTGTAGACACTTCGAGCACGACTCGAGCCCCGTCCGACGCCGAATGCGCTCCTGCTGGGACCGTCGTGATGCTCCTGCGGCTGGCGAAGGTCATTCACAAGCGCAGCACCGAGGAGCGACTCGGCATCAAGCTGCGCCAGCTGATGCTGCTGAGCTACCTGCGCTCCGGCGCTCCGGCGCTCCAGCAGCAGCTGTGCGAGGCGATGTGGATGGACCCGAACAACTGCGTCCTGCTCCTCAACGAGATGGAGGAGATGGGATACGTCGAGCGCCGGCGCGATTCCGCCGACCGCCGGCGGCACGTGGTCGACATCACCCACGCCGGGCGAGCCGCCCTCGAGCGCGCCGAGCGCGCGCAGGAGAGCATCGGTGACGAGTTGCTCGGTGCTCTCAGCGACGAGGAGCGAGAGACCCTGCGCTCGCTGCTGAGCCGCGCCCTCGAACCGGCGCAGTCCTGATCCGGTAGCTCGGCGTCAGGCCGGCGGGCGGGGGCTATTTCACGCGGCTGCCTCGGCGCAGGGGTTGATCGAGCCGTCGAGCAGCGCCGGCCCGAGCGCGACCCAGGCGGCGCCGTAGTAGGTCGAGTCCTCGAGTGCGAGCACGGTCGCGCCGGCACGGAGCCGGCGCGGAGCGCGGGCTGATCGGGGCCGGCGTAGCGCAGCAGGGCGTATGCGATCAGGATGTCCGCGTCGGTGGCGGAGTGTGGATCCTCGATCTGTCCGCTCCCGTTCGCGTGCGAGGCGAGGAGAGCATGCGGTCGCGACATACCCGGGTGGTTGGCCGCCACATGGCGGGCGGCACCCTGGGTTGACGGTTTGCCAGGAAAGTGGTGCTACGACCGGTCGAGACGATCGGCGATCATCACCACCACGCGCTCGTGCGCGGCATAGGTGGCGCGGAGGGCCGATACCGCGTCTGGCCAGGCGGCGTCGGCGGGAGGGGGATCGGCCACGAGCGCCCGCCGGACCTCCTGGCCCAGTGCCTCGCCGCCGACCGCGTCGGCCAGGGCCAGGAGGGCATCGGCGCGCACCCGCGCGCCCTCGACAAACGACGCGACCACCGTCTCCCGCGTCAGCGACGGCGCGGGTGGGTGGATTCCATATACGCGGGCGTGCAGCACCGCCGGATTGATGGCGTGCGGGCGAATCAGCGCCCTGCGCTCGCCCTCCGACAACCCGGCGGCCTCAGCGAGGTGGTCGATGGCGTGGGTGACACCCTGCGCATCCACCGGGAGCGATTCCCCCAGTTCGGGCGGCAGCTGCTCAAGCAGGCTGGCGTGCGCAGCGGCGGCTTCCGACAGGAGCGCCTCGATGTGTCCACGGTGCGTGACCTCCACGGGTTTCACGGTAGCCGCCGGCCCCGGACCCGACCGTGGAGCGTGATGTGCTGATCGGAGCACTCCAGAAGTGGGAGGACGTCGAGGGCCTGGGCGGCTGAACGCCGGCTTGCGCGGTCGGCCGCTGCACCTGACGACCCAGAACCGTCCCAAGTTGCTTGGCGACCTAAAGCAAGTCTTTGCGCGGATTGCCGGCGCACTTTTCGCGCTTTGCTGCGTCTTGTTGGGCAAAGGCCGAACCGACCGGCATGATTACCACTGCCCAGGAGGTGCAGATATGAGACGAGCGTTCATTGCGTTGGTCCTCGCCTTGCCGCTGGCGCTCGGGACAGCGACGGCAGGCGCCCACGATCGCGGCCCGGGCGGACGGCCGGGCGGATGGGGCAGCGGACCCATGGGCCAGCGCGCGGCCGTGGCCGGGACGGTGGTGTCGGTGAGCGCCACCGCTGGGACGTTCACGGCGAACGCCTACGTGCTCACTCCCCCGTCGTTTACGGGCTTCTTCCCGCAACAGGGTGGTGGCCGACACGGACAACAGGGTGGTGGCCAACAGGGATACGGCGACCAGAATGGCGGTTCGGGATCGGGTCGGTTGGCGAGGCTCTCGCCGCACTCCAGCTCGACGACGGCGCCTTCGGCACCCGCGACGACTTCGGTCACGATCACCGCTGGGCCGAACACGAGGATCTCGGTCAACGGCCAGCCCTCGACCCTCGGCGCTCTCGCGATGGGCGATAAGTTCGTCGCGCTGTTCAGCGGCTCCTCGTCGGACACGATCCAGACCCTCACCGCGAATCCGGCGCTTGCTGTGTTCGCCCACACGCCGCCGATGCCGAAGCAGCTATACGCCTTCGTCGGCACGGTTTACAGCGTCAGCGGCACCAGTACTCCAGGCACCCTGACGGTCACGATCTCCGATTCCTACCCGAGCGGCTTCTTCACCTCGCCGGCCAAGTTCACGGTCGGCCCGAACACGGTGATCCTCGGCGGGAACTCGGCTACCGGGAACGGCCTGTTCGGCGGCTCGCTGGGCAACGTGTCCATGGGCGACACCGTGGTCGGTGCGATCGTCGCCCCAGCGGGAGAGACGGCCACGCAGGTGGAGGCGCTACCGCTGGCCGCGCTCCTCGACTTCCCGGCTTCCGGTGCGTCGATGACGGCAGCAGCCAAGGCCAGCGCGCTTGACTCGACGCTGGCAATGTTCGGCGTGAAGCACGCGGGCAAGGGGAAAGGCAAGGCGAACCATCACCACAGGCATCACAGGAAGAAGTAAGCCCCGCGCCGGCGCTCCAGACGTCAGCGGTCCTGGTCTGACACGGTCCGGGAGATGGACGCACTAGCGCCCGTCTCCCGGACCGGGGCCGTACCGCGGCGCCTGCTGCGCTTGCGTTCGGATGTCGCGCTGGCTGAACGGTTCGCCGGTGGCGACGAACACGCGTTTGCGGTCCTCTACGAGCGTCACCGCACGAGCGTGCTCGCCATCTGTATGGGGGTGCTCGGATCGCGGCACGACGCAGAGGACGCGGCCCAGGAAGCGTTCGCCGCGCTCGCCCTTTCCCTGCGCAAGGGCGTGCCCGAGAATCTCCCGGCCTGGCTCATGAGGGTCGCGCGCAACGCCGCGATCGACGTCGCGCGGCGACGACGCGTCGATGCCCGCGCGACGGAGCGAGTTCCCGACCGGGCGGCCGGGGGAGAGGGTGTGAAGGCAGACCTCGAGTCGGTGATGGCGGGGGTCCGCGAGCTACCGGAGGCGCAGCGCACCGCGCTCCTGATGCGCGAGCTCGCCGGTCACTCGTACCGAGAGATCGCGACGCTACTCGAAGTGGACGAAGCTGCGGTGCACGGGCTGATAGCCCGCGCCCGGATCAGCCTGCGCTCGTTTCGCGAGGCCTACGAGATGTCGTGCGCCGAGGCCCGGGCCGCCCTCGCCGCCGAGCCCGACGGCCGCCGCGGCGATCGGACCGTGCGGCGACACGTGCGGATGTGCGCGTCCTGCCGCGCCTACAAGCGGGCGTTGCGTGGCGACGCTCGCGCGCTCCGCGCGCTGGTCCCCGACCCCGCGGTTCCGGTGGCGAGCGGAGGCGCCGTGTTTGGCGGTATCGCGGCCAAGGGCGCCCTCATCGGCGGCACGGTGGCGCAGGTGACGGCGGCGTGCGCGGTCTCGGCTTGCACGATCGGCGGCATCGTGCTTGTGGCGCCCCACGTTGGTCATCCGTTTATAAGCTTCTCGGGCGCCTCGCGGGGCACGGCCGCGCGCTTGGGCGGGGGGCATGTACGTCATCGCTCGTCACCAGCTCTCGCGCGGACAGCGGAACCGCGCTCCGCCGTCTCGCCGAGCGCCGCAGAGGCGTTCGCCCTGCCACAAGCCGGGGATCGCGCGGTCGGCCGGCCGGCCGTCGGCACGGGACTAGCCGGCGGTCGCTCGTCGCGTACGCGGTCGGTCCGGCGCTTGAGCGTCTCGCGCACGGGCTCCGCTCCGGTTGACGGACATTGGGCGTGGACGCATCCGACTCGCACTTCACCGCGCGCGCCCCAAGCCGGGAGCTACCCGGCCGGACAGACACAAGCTGGCGGGGCGCCGCAAGCTGAGGATGGGCAGCACGGCGACCGGCCGCCGAGGTCCGATTGGCAGGGGGGCAACTCGACCGACGGCCACGGCGGCCAGTCGCCCGGCGGGCAGTCCGCCCGGCAGTGGAACGACCAATCGGCGGGCGCCTCGTCCGCCGGTGAGGGCAACGGGGGACCAAGGGCCTTTTCCAGCAGGGCGCGAAGCGGGCGGTCCGGCCGACAGCGTTGGTCGGATGGCGCAGGCCACGAATCCGACGGCGCCCTCGGTCGCATCGGGATGGGCACCGGACGGAGCCGGGCATCGCGGCCATCGCATCGCGGAAGTTCGGCCACGAGCCGACAAAGATAACCGGACTCACCGGTCCGCTACGATGACGGCGTGGCCGACGTGACCGCGCAACCATCGCAGCCCGAGGGGCTCGACCGCGAGACGCTGGTCGTCGCCGGCGTGGTGATGCTGGGGGCGGTCATGTCGATCCTCGACACGACCGTGGTCAACGTCGCGATCGACCACCTGGCGGTCGCGTTCCACTCCTCGCTGACCACGATCCAATGGGTCATCACCGGGTACACCCTCGCGCTCGCGACCGTCATTCCGATCAGCGGCTGGGCGGCCGACCGGTTCGGCACCAAGCGCATCTACATGGCGTCGCTGGTGCTGTTCACGCTCGGATCTGTGCTCTCGGGGCTGTCGTGGAGCGCGGGCTCGCTGATCTTCTTCCGGGTCCTCCAGGGCTTCGGCGGCGGGATGATCATGCCGGCGGTCATGACGATCCTGACCAGGAAGGCCGGCCCTCACCGGATGGGCCGCGTGATGGGCGTGCTCGGCGTACCGATGCTGATCGCGCCGATCCTGGGCCCGATCCTCGGCGGCTGGCTCGTCGACAACGCATCCTGGCGCTGGATCTTCTTCATCAACCTGCCGATCGGGATCGTCGCGTTCATCCTCGCGCTGATCGTGCTCGAGCCCGATAAGCCGCAACCCGCCCACCGGCTCGACTGGCTCGGGATGCTCCTGCTGTCGCCGGGGCTGGCGGTGTTCATCTTCGGCCTGGCCGAGTCCTCTAGCTACGGCTTCGGCTCGCTGCGCTCGTGGGCCCCGACGCTCGCCGGCGTGGTCCTGATCGGCGCCTGGTTCATCCATAGCTGGCGCAGCCCGAACCCGCTCATCGACCTACGGACGTTCGCACACACGCGAGCCGGGGCGGCGGCCGGCACCTTCCTGCTGTTCGCCATCTCGGTGTTCGGCACGATGCTGCTCGTTCCCCTCTACTTCCAGGCGGTGCGGGGCGCCTCCGCACTTCAGGCGGGCCTGCTGATGGCACCCGGCGGCTTCGGCGCGATGCTGCTGATGCCCGTCGGCGGTCGCCTGACCGATCGCTACGGACCCACCTGGCTGCCGGCAGCAGGCCTGCCCCTGGTCGCGGTCGGACTCATCCCATTTGTGTTCGTCGGCGCCCACACGTCGTACGTTCTTCTCTGCGGCGCTAACTTCGTCCAGGGTCTGGGGATGGGCCTGGCGATGATGCCGAACATGACGGCCGCCATGCAGGCGGTGCCGGCGGCCGCCATCGCGCGGACGAGCACGGCGATGAACATCATCCGCCAGACCGGCGCCTCGATCGGCACCGCGGTCCTCTCGGTCATCCTCGCCTCCGCGATCACGAGCAACCTCAGCGCGATCGTCAATAGCCATGCCACCGGCTCGGGGTCAGGCGGGCTTGCGACCCTCCAGCACCTGCCGGCACGGGCGCACGCCGCCATCGCAGAGCCCTTGGCCAGCGCCTTCGCCTCGACCTTTGTGTGGGCGCTCGTTCTCATCGTCGTGGCTCTCATCCCCGCCGTGGGGATGGCCCTCTCCGGCTGGCGCCGGCCGGTCAGCGCGCCCGTCGACGCACGGGCAGTGGCGCTGGATTAGCGCCCTTGTCTCGAATGTAAGGAGACCCCTGCGTGGGCGGAGCACGCGACCGCCGGCGCGCGCTCGGATGTCGTCGGCACTCACCGTTCCTCCGTTGGTCGGTTTGCCGAGCATGGCGAGTGTTACCCGGAGGCCTTCCTCGATTGGGGCTGAGTCGAGGTCGACGGCCACCCTTTCCGCGTCCTGGGAGCCGCACGGCGCCTCGGAAGCGGCGCGAATCCTCCCGATCTTCTGCCGGCAAGGGCGGGCCGGTAGCGTGCGGGCGCATGACGGTGACCGAGCGTGCGCACGTGGTGGTAGTTGGGCTTGGCGCGATGGGGAGCGCCGTGTGCGCCCAGCTCGCGAGCCGCGGCACGTCGGTCATCGGCATCGACCAGTACGACCCCCCTCATTCGTATGGATCGACGCACGGCGAGACCAGGATGACCCGGCTGGCGGTGGGGGAAGGCCCCGAGTACGTCCCTCTCGTCCGGCGCTCACACGAGCTGTGGCGCGAGATCGAGGCGCAAACTGGGACTCGATTGCTGACCCAGCCGGGTGGACTGATCATGTCGCGCTCCGGAAGTTGGTTCTTTGAAGAGACGCGCGAACTCGCGCGTCGTCTCGACATAGAGCACGAGTCGCTTTCGCCGGCCGAGCTCCACAATCGCTTCCCGATGTTCGCTGTCGATGGGGAGACGGAGGGCTACTACGAGCCCGCGGCCGGTTTCGTGCGACCCGAAGACGCGGTGCGGGCCCAGCTCGAGCTGGCCCGACGCGGCGGCGCGAAGCTTCGCCCTGGGGAGCGCGTCCTCAGCTGGTCGGCGTCCGCGCACGGTGCGAGCGTGGTCACGGACTGCGCCAGGTACTCCTCCGAGCAGCTGATCCTGTGCGCCGGTCCGTGGCTGCTGGGGCTGTTCCCCGAGGGCCGCGACCTGTTCGCCGTCCACCGCCAAATCCAGTTCTGGTTTCCGATCCGCCATGGATACGAGCAATTCCGGAACATGCCGGTGTTCGTCTGGGATTTCGGCGGCGAACGGGCCGGCTTCGTCCACCTCGACGGCTTCTACGGCTTTCCGGCTGTAGACGGTCCGGCCGGCGGCGTGAAGGTCGCCACCGAGACCTACGAGACGGCGACCGAGCCCGACGGGCGCCAGCACCCGCCGACCGCGGCGGAGACCGTCGCCATGTACCGCCGCTACATCGAGGCCCGGCTCCCGTCGCTTGGCCCGGAACCGGTGCGGACCCTGTCGTGCCTCTATACGTGCACGCGCGGGAGTCGATTCGTCATCGACCGCCACCCCAGGCACGAAGCGGTACTGATCGTCTCGCCCTGCTCGGGACATGGGTTCAAGCACTCGCCGGCGATCGGCGAGGCCGTGTCCCAGTGGGTGACGGAAGGCAAGCCCGAGCTCGACCTCGACCCCTTCCGCCTGCCCGACTCCGCGCGATAGGGATCGCTGCACCCACATGTCCGCGATCAGAAGCGCAGCGACGTCGTGGTGTTGATGATCCACCCGTTGCGAAGGCTGATGCCCGCGCGCCGACGTGGGCGGGTCGGTCGCCCGACGACGGCTGCTGACCTTCATTCTGCTCCGCCTCCTTGACGGGTCCGAGGTTCGCGTCGGAAGCGGTTTTATGGAACGGCGGATTTCGTCCCGGTTTCCGACTGTCTCTCAGCGCTGATCGTCGTCGGCGGAGGGGCCGTCGTCGTCGCCCTCAAACGGCGGGATCTCGCCCCTGAGGAGCCACTCGAGTTCGGAGTTCCAGTCGATCGCTCCGACGAGCAGCGCCTTGACCGTGGTCAGTTCGTCGTCCAGAACGAGAACATCGTCGCGCAGCTTGGCGCGGGCGCCGTCCTCGATGTCCGCGGCTCGCGTCTCGAGGTCATGGGCGACGTCCGCGATCGTGCCGCTGGCCTGGGAAAGGAGCAAACGCAGCCTGGGTAGCAACTCGTCGTCAACGAGCTTGGCGACCGGCCGTTGGCGCGGGGGCGATCCGTCTACGAGCTCGGCTGAATCCCCCTGCTTGGAAACGGTGACTCGGATCTCAACGGCGACCGACTCCTCTCCACCAAGCGCGGAAAGAGTCCGTTCACACACCTTCACGAGCGACTCACACGGCTGGACCCGGACTGTGGGAAGCGAGCGCGGCTCCGCCGACGGCCCAGACTGCCTACCCGTCACCGCGAGGGCAGACTCGAGGAGGTCGCTGTCTTGGCCCCAGCGCTCGCGCAGATACTCCTCAAACGTGGCATGCGTCTCGCGAAAGAGCTGCCGGTCGCGGATCTCGGCTAAGGCGTTGCCGAGCGCTACGTACGCGCCCCAGCCTCGTTGCGCGGCGACTTCGAGGCGGTCGAGGTTCTCGAGCTCGCTGGGGGTGAGGTTGTCTTCGGGGTCAGTGCTGCTCATGGGGTTCAAGGTTTGGTTTGGGCGTGCCTCGGGCTCCTTCGCTATGCATCGCGAGCGTAGCGACAAATTACGGATTGACGGCCAGGACTTACCCAACTCATAAGAAATATGCATGCCGCCCCAACGGGGAAGCGGCTGGCAGTGAGAGCACGTGTGTGAGCAACGGCACAGATGGGGTGATTTGGGCCTGTCACCCTCATCGCCGGCTCAGCGACCTGTTGGGTGCGCCCCGCCAGTATGGGGACGCGCGGTGTCATTTTCCGAGTTTGGCGTTCCACTCGGATCGAAGGGACCGGCGAAAAGCTGGTCGCCGGCGGACGCGAAGTGGTGAGCGCATGACCGCGCCGGTAACGGTGGCCGCAAGTCTGACGGGTAGTCCCGCCCCCATCAGGTCGAGAAAGTAAGAAACCAAAGGAGGACCTCTCAATGAGGCCCATTACACGCGGGCGCGTAGCGCGCCCGAGTCTTGCTGGCGCAAGCGCTGTATCGGCGAGCGCCCGGCGGGCCGGTCCGGCGAAGCATTTGACCCCGGGCTCGGCTACTCAGCGCGGCTGCGAAAAACTCTTCACGGTGAAAATGGGTGAACGTGCCGCGAATCTGATCTATTCCGTTAACGGTCATGTCAGTCAGCACGCTCTCCGGGTGCTCGGGTACATCGAACGCTGCCAGCGCAACCCGGCGGCCCAGGGCTTTGTTCGCGGCTACGACCGTTATCAAGCCGGGATGCACCACGCCCGATTGGTGGCCGCACAGGCTGCCGCGGCGACGCAGCGGTCGCGGGACAGCGGCGAATGGGCGATTCCGAGCTCGGTCGTACAGTGCGAGTCGGGTGGCCAGGACCTCCCCCCGAACTACGCCGGCGCGTCTGGCTACTACCAGATCATCCCCAGCACCTGGCAGACCTATGGCGGGACCCGATACGCGCCCAGCGCCTACCAAGCGACAGCCCAGCAGCAGGCGGCAGTCGCGTCACGAATCTGGAGCGGTGGCGCGGGCGCCAACCAGTGGGTCTGCGCCGGCGGGAACTGATGGATAGTGCCGATACGGCGCGGCCCTCATGCCGGCCGTGACGAGCAGTCGGGGCGGAGCTCCCGTCCTGGTCGTCCCCTATGCGGCCATCGCACTCACGCTTTGGAACTTCGGACCCCGCTGTGGTGATCCCCACTCACCGGCGCGAGAGCGCGATGCTACACGGGTGAAAGGACGCGAGCAGCTCAGGCGCGCGGTTCGTGAGGCGGTCGACTTCTATTGGGGTTCCGGGCTGTCGAACGAGGTTCCCGCGCTGGCCTGGTTTCTGCTGGCATCGCTGGTGCCACTCGCGCTCGGCATCACCGCCCTGGCGGCCGTTGTCCTCGGCGACTACGCGAAGGCCCAGATGGTCGCCGAGCGGCTGTCGGAGGTTCTTCCCCACAACGTGCACGAGCAGGTTGTGCAGCTGATCCTGAGAACCCACCGCGACTCGCCACTGCTGATCATCGGTTCGATCGTCGGCATGCTCTGGACGAGCTCGGGTGCCGTCGGCGTGCTGGAACGCAGTCTCTCGCGGCTGGTGGGGGAGGCGGGCAAGGGCATGGTCGTCGGGAAGCTCCGCAACATCGGCGTCGCGGCGGCCGTGACGGTGCTCATCGTGATGATGGTCCTGGTCGCCTCGGCCGGCACGGGCGTGGTCAGGGAGCTCCGGCTGAACTCGGTGCTGACCCGAATCCTGGTGCCGATCGCCTCAATCGGGCTGGCCACGTTCCTCTGCGGTGGGGTGTACTGGGTGCTGAGCGGCGGGCAGGCTCGGTGGAGGTTCGCGCTACTCGGCGGACTGGTCGGCGGCGTGCTGCTCCAGCTGGTCCCGACCGTCGCCGGCTACTACCTGCGCTATGTGGCCGGCGACACGCCGGTTGAGCTGTTCCTGATGCTCTCGGGCGTGCTGATCACCTGCTATCTGGCGGCGATGGCGCTCCTGGTCGGTGCCGGCGTGACGATGCGCCTGCAGCTCGACCGCAGTCTCGATGATCACGGCGCGTAACGCAGGATCGCTGCAACGGGGCCGTGGCCCGGAATATCGTCGTTGCGGACGGCTAGGACCCGGGCATCGGTCAGCCAGGCGCGGCGCGTGATCTCATCGGTCACATCGTGGACATCGCCCGTCGCGGTGGTCGCGAACGTCACCGCGCCGGTCTGCTCGTCGACCGTGCCCGGCACCGCGGCGTCGATGTCGACCAGCAGCGTCTCGACCGCGCCGAAGGTCGCCGCACGTGCGACCTCGGCGACGTCGGCCAGCCCGCGCCCTTCGGCGGCTCGCTTTCCGTAAAGCTCCTGGACGTCGCGCAGCTGCGCCGCGTAGAGATCGTCGAGGACCGTCCGGGTGTTGGCCGCAAGCTCGGCGTCAGAGGACGTTTCGGGGTTTCCGGAGATGCCGTGCGCAAGCAGATGGGGATACGTGTTCACCGATCTGTAGATGCCTTCAATCGGTTCCGTCGCCGCGAGGATCAAGGGGACCTCGAGGCCGTTCAGAAGCGGCCGAAGCGCCCGGTCGACCTGTCTGGCGTACTGGCGCATGCGGACCTTCTGTCCTTCGGAGCCCTGAAGGCGGCGAATCGGAGCGCGGTCGGCGATCGACGATTTGCCGACGGCGCCGGCGACGCCCGACGGCAGATCGTTGACGTTGATCCGTGCCGGATCGAGGTCGGGCGTGACCTCGACCACACGAACTGAGCCCTGGGCGAGTGCCAGGAGTGAGGAAACGTCAGCGTGCGAAGCAAAGGCCTCACATGGAAACGATCTGACACCTCGACCTGGCTGAGCAGGCGGTTGGGCAGGCGGAAGGTGATCAGCCACTGTGGCGTCGCGAACGCCGCCAGGCTCCTGGCCTGGTAGCGCCAGAACTCTTCGTCGTCGTACAGGTACCCGATCTCGTCTTCGAACTGGCGAACGACCCTCACTCCCGCACCTGTCTCGTGGAGCTGGGAGACGCCTGCCCGGCCAGCGTCTTGAGTTCGATCCGCTCGGGGTCGCCGTTGGACGCAGGGTCGGTGGGAAGGTAGATCGAAACGCTCGAGGGAGCCCGGTACTCGAGGAGCCGGTCGATATCGGCGCGCGTGGGTATGTCGGTCGGCAGGATCATTTCTCACCTAGTCGTAGGACTGCGTTTCCTGCTCACGCGCGGTCAGCACCATCGGGTGCGCCGGCGGCCCGGAGATGATCGTCTCGCGGTCGACCTCGAGGTCTGGCCCGACATGGACGAGCTCGCCTGGGTGGATCTCCTCCCAGCCGGGTTCATCGCTGATCCGTTCACTGGCGATCACCACCAGCGGAGCCACCGCGCCATCATCGGAGTGCAGCCTCAACGTACCGGCTGCGTCCGCCTCGTCAAGTGCGGCGACGCCGCTGGGCCCGCCCCGCCGGCGGCGGTGCAGGTGCAGCGGATTGTGCTCGGGGTAGCGGAACGCCCAGATGTGACCAATGTCGCCGAGCACGAAGTTGAGGCTGTAGAGCTCGTACTCAGCGACCACCTCGCGCACCGCTGTGGTGATTCCCGCGCGGACGTCGCCGCCGCACTCGCGGATCGCCAGCGTGATCACGGCAAAGAAGCGTTCGGAGTCGGTGTCGCCCATCACCATCGCGCGGTTGGCGCCCAACCTCGACTCGATCCGGTCAAGGTCTCCGACGACTCCATTGTGGGCGAAGAGACGGCCGTCCTGGCTGAACGGATGGGTGTTCACAAGAGACACGTCGCCGGTGCTGGCGTAGCGCAGGTGAACCAGCATCTCGCTCGCGTCCAACCGCCGGGCGACATGCCGGTAGGCGGGATCCTCGGACGCCTGCACCGGATTGCGAATTAGGATCATGCCCCGCCTTGCCGTCAACGCGGCCATGCCGTAACCGTCGGCGTTGCGCTCGCTCTGACGGGCGATCGAGGTTGGCGCATCGAGCAGCCAGAACTCGGCAGCGACATCCCGTTCGCCTGCGTGCAGCGCGAAGAGCCGGCACATGCACCCCAGTCTACGTCGGTCCTGACGCTTGCGACCCTGCCCGACGGAGACACGCTGTCCTTCACGAGGCTGCAGGATCTGATCTGGCTGACCCCCGGCAACCTGATCACCCACCTGCGCAAGCTCCACGACGCCGGTTACGTGACGAGCGAGAAGAGCGGCAACGGCGCCACCGCGCAGACCTCGGTCGCGCTCACCCACGCCGGTCGAGCCGCGCTCGAGCACTACACGACGGCCCTTCGAGAGCTTTTGGACAGGGCGAACCCGCGCTAAAGGTGAGGGGTTCTCCGGATGATGGATCCGGCGGGGACGCGGACGATTCGTATGGACAAGCTCGCAGAGAGGTAACTCATGGCTACAAAGCCCTCATCTGGGCAGTCGGCGGCACAGCCGTCGGTCGGGATGGCGCGCGGTGTCCGACCAGGCGACGGCCGGGAGACGAGTGATCGAGAGTTGGTGCGGCTTCGCGCCTTGAACGCCGAGCTCCGGCGGTTGCTTGAAAAGCACCAGTGGAGCGGCCTCACGCCGACCAAGTCGTACGGCGCCTGCCCCGAATGCGGCGGCTCCAGGGCTCCGTTCGCGGCGGGACACCGTCCCGGGTGCGCCATCGCCGCGGTCCTCGGGGCGTCGAGCGAGTAGGGTCGGCTAGCATCGGGCGATGTTCACTGCCTGGCGGCGGTGGCTTGCGTGTTCCCTGTGCCCGTTGTTGGGGGCGTTGGGTGCTGGCTGCGGAGGCTCATCCAGGCGTACTCACCCGCCTCGCGTTTCGGTATCGACCGGGCCGGTCGCGAGCATCGCGGCGGGTGGATTCGCCGGCTACGCGTTGCTCACCAACGGGAGCGTGTGGGCGTGGGGTGATGATCTTGAGGGCCAGACTGGACCGGGCGGGGGGTGGCAGTTGAGTGCAACGCCGGTCGAGGTTCCTGACCTCACCAACATGATTGCGATTGCCGGCGGCCAGAACACTGCCTATGCCCTTCGGCGCGACGGGACCGTGTGGGCATGGGGTGACGACCTCCAGGACGAACTAGGAGATGCCGGCGATTCCCCGCGGCAGATCCCGAAGCGAATCCGAGTCCCCGGCGGGATCGTCGCGATCGCGGCCGGTGCGTTCTCTGCCTACGCTCTCCGGCGGGATGGCACCGTGTGGGCGTGGGGCAGTAACAGCTTCGGCCAGCTCGGGACAGGCGGTGCGGTAGTCCCAAATGGGATCCCGCGTCGAGTTCATCGCCTGGCCGGGATCGTCGCCATCGCCGCTGGCTCGGGGGACGGATACGCCCTGGATCGAGACGGCGGGGTGTGGGCTTGGGGTGACAACAGCCTCGGTCAGCTCGGTACCGGAGAGTGCACCGCCTCACCAGTGTCGACAGGCGACGGGTCCCAGTGTCCACGGTCGAGCGGGCCCGTCGAGGTGAGAGGCCTGACTGGTGTAACCGCGATTGCAGCCGGTGCCGACACCGTCTACGCGCTCAAACGCGACGGCACCGTATGGACGTGGGGTGATGGCAGCTTCGGTGCCCTGGGGGTCCGCATCGGCCACCCGTTCGCCGATCAGCCGGTCCGCATCGGCGACTTGGAGCACGTGGTCGCGATCACCGCCGGCGCGTACAGTGGATATGCCGTCCTCCGTGACAGCACCCTGTGGGCGTGGGGTCGAGGCGTCGACGGGGAGCTCGGCGACGGCAGTGCCGCCAACCGAGTCGCGCCGACGCGAGTACTCACGCGGACAGGGGTCATCAAGCTCGCCGGCGGAGGAACGACGGCGTACGCGCTCGACCGACATGGGCAGCTCTGGGCGTGGGGCAGCAGCCTCTACGGACAGCTCGGTGACGGCTACATCCTGGTAGGCGTCGATGAGCCCACACCCGTGCTCAAGCTGCCGCGCTGATGAGCTTCGCCCAGCCGGTCGCGCTAGCCAACTGTGCGGACCCATTCCTCGACGGTCAGCAACTTCGCTCGTCTTGGGAAGACCTTCTCGCACAGCACGCGGTGGACCTCCTATCTGCGTCGATGCAGGCGTCCGTGACAACGAACTCGCCCAACTCGGCGTTTCGCGAGAACGTTTTCCTCCGGGGGCTGATCTCCGGGTAGCCGGTCCGGAAGCCAACCTTTACAAAGATCAGCGTATCCATTATCGGCAGCGCGCTGCGCTGTGAGCCCATCGCGTCATCGTAATCCGCGCCGGGGGAACGGCGGCGGCGCTTACTATTCGCGGGCGATCATGGCGGCGGCGGCGCGCTCGAGGTCGATGTACGGGTCGCCGCTGACATCGATGGCGACGGTCTTGATCGTTCCCCCGGTGAACGCCCAGGGCCGCTGGCCGGGATAGTCGTCGGTGATGTTGTTGATCGCCCGCCCGATCGTCAGGTCGGTGCCCGAGAGTCCGAAGGCCGCCGGCTGGGTCTTGATCCGCCCTTCTCCGACCTTACGGTCGCCGTGGAACAGGGACAGGATTCCGGTGGAGACGCCCGGCGGGTCCTCGCCGTCCTTCTCGAATGATGCGGACAGGATGAGGTTCTCGCCGCTGGGGATGTCCTCAGTAGCGGCGATTTGTTGTTCGAGCATGCCGACGAAGTTGTATACGTAGCGCAGGCGGTTGTCTTTGACGTACAGCGCGTGTCCGCCGAACGCTGAGCCTTGGGCGAACAGCACACCGCTCGCGCTGGGGTCGTCGATGTCGAGCCAGGCCGCGACGATGTAGTTGCGGTTGCGGATGTTGACCGCTTGTGCCTCGGGGACGCCGGCGGTGCCGGGGTAGTAGAGGTAGCGGTCGCGGGGGCTGGTGAGCTGCGGCCGCGGGGTGTTGAGGATCTCGACCGCCGAGCGGTCATCGAGCGGGAACGCGTGGTTGGCGCCCGCCTCGGCGAACCACAGGTTGATGAGTTCTCGCAGCTTGTCGGGCTCCTCGTCCGCGAGATTGTGGACCTCGGCAGGATCAACCTCGACGTGGTAGAGCTCCCACGTGTCGTCGTTGAAGTGGCTCCAGCCACTGATCGTGGGGTGGGTGCTGACCGCCTTCCAACCCTCGTGCCAGATCGCCCTGGATCCGAGCATCGAGTAGAACTGGGTCTTGCGCCGGCCGGGGGCCTCACCGTCGTTGAAGCTGTAGCGCATGCTGATCCCGTCGAAGTCGCTCTGGACATGGCCCTTGATCGTGGGCGGCGGCTCGGCGCCGAGGCAGTCGAGGATCGTGGGAACGATGTCGATTGCGTGGTGGTACTGGTAGCGGACCTCGCCCTTCGCGGTGATCGCCTTGGGCCACGAGATGATGCAGGGGTCGCTGGTGCCGCCGTTGAACTCGTAGCGCTTCCACATCTTGAACGGCGTGTTGAAGGCCATCGCCCACCCGTTCGGATAGTGGTTGTACGTCTTCGGGCTGCCGAGGTCGTCGAGCAGCGCGAGGTTGGCCTCGATGTCGTCCGGCACCCCGTTGAAGAACTTGTTCTCGTTGACCGACCCGTTAGGTCCGCCCTCGCCGCTTGCGCCGTTGTCGGAGACGAGCACGATCAGCGTGTTCTCGAGCTGCTCGGTTTCCTCCAAGTAGTCGAGGATCCGGCCGATCTGGTGGTCGGCGTGGGTGAGGAATCCGGCATACACCTCTGCCATCCGCGCGAACAGCCGCTTCTCGTCATCGGATAGGGTTTCCCATGGACGGGTCGTGTCGACTGCGGGAAACGGCTGGCCGTCGGGCCCGGTCCGGGTCTGCGGGGTGCCGATCGGGTTGATCGGCGGCAGCCCGGTCTCGTGGGGGACCAGCCCGAGCTCCTTCTGACGTTCGACCGTCTGCTCGCGGATCGCCTCGTAGCCGGCGTCGAAGCGGCCCTTGTACCGATCGATCCACTCACGCGGCGCCTGATGGGGCGCGTGGCACGCACCCGGCGCGTAGTAGAGAAAGAACGGCTTGTCGGGAGCGACCGCCTTGGCGTCCTTGATGAACTCGAGCGCCTTGTCGGTGAGGTCCTCGGTCAGGTGATAGCCGTCCTCGGGCTGACCCGGCGGTTCGACCGGATGGTTGTCATAGACGAGGTCCGGGTGCCATTGATCGGTCTCCGCGCCGAGGAACCCGTAGAAGCGCTCGAACCCGCGACCGCCCGGCCAGTTGCGTCGCGTCGCGGCCAGATTCATCTCATCGGTCGGACACAGGTGCCATTTTCCGGTCATGTAGGTGTTCCACCCCAGCTCGCCGAGAATCTCGGGCAGCATCCCGTTCTCCGGCGGTATCGTGCCGCTCGCGTTCGGGAACCCGACCGCCGCCTCGGTGATGCACGCCATGCTGTTGCGCGTGTGGTTGCGGCCCGTCAGCAGGCACGACCGAGTTGGCGAGCACAGCGCCGTCGTATGCCACTGCGTGTAGCGCACACCCTGCAGGGCGATCCGGTCGATGTTCGGGGTCTCGACCGGGCCGCCGTAGCAACCGATTGCCGAGAACCCGACGTCGTCGAGCACGATGTAGAGAACGCTCGGCGCGCCGTCGGGCGCCCTAGGGGGCTCGAACGGTCTCCAGTCCGGCTCCGACTCGCGAATGTCGACGTTGACTACGCCTCTGAACGGCTTGCTCACGGGAACCTCGCTTCACGCGGATTTCGACCGGACGAACCCCCGGCCCAAGGCTTTCACGCACCGCTATCCGCGAGCATCACCCGAATCAGATGATCCCCTGAATCCCGGCCCGCCCTGCGATCGTGAGGGATGCTGGACCAGGCTATCGGCAGTCTGAGCTCGCTGGTGCGCGGGGCCGCGTAGGCTCGGCTGCCGGCCGCCGCCGGCTTACGCCGCGCAGACTCGGCCGGTTGTGATCGCGCCTGCGCGTCCGCGCTTGGTCCGCATCCGGGAGCGGGGCGCCGCCGCGAGGTGGACCCGGCGGAGGCGGAGGCGGCGGACCGGAACCGGGCCCACCATCCCCGTCGCCCTCGGACGAGCCTGGGAAGGGTGCGAAGGTGTGGTAGCAGAGCACGGGCGCCACGGCCAGCGCGGCGAGCAAAAGCGCCAGCCATGCAGGTCCGAACGCCGGCTGGGGCAACGTGTTGAAGCTGATTGCAAATCCGAGTCCGGCCGCCAGGGCCAACGTCACAAGGCTCGCGCAACTGAGTCGGAGGTAGAACCGCGACCGCCTCCTGCTGCCCAGCGCCGAGCACGTCAGCACGCCGAACATGAGGAACATGAAGACGGTGGTGACCAGCCAGGAGAGCGACGTCGCCATCGCCCACAGAAGCTAAACCAGCGCGCGTCAGATCACAAGCGAGCGCACACGTCTGTGACGGCGAATAGCGGCCAATGGTCCGGGATACCGGTGAGCGCGTGGGTGCCTCGGTGTGAGAATGAGATCCCCGAGCCGACGACCAAGTCGGTCACGGTGCGCGAGACCAGGATCTCTCCCGGTCGGGCGAGTGCGGCGATCGCTGCCGCGATGTCGACTGATAGTCCGGAGATCGCTCGGCCCCGCAGCTCCACCTCGCCGGTGTGTACGCCGGCGCGCGGCTCGATCTCCTTTTCCGTTGAGGCTGCCCGGATCGCGTCGGTGCGGCCGGGCCCGGCGGGGCGCGAGGCGGCAGAGAGGAAATCGTCGATCTCGCCTAGGAGGCGTGCGGTGTCCCCGCTTGCGGCGAACCTCAGTGAGTGGTCGCCGGGCTGCTCGAAATAGCGCGCGCCGGGGATATGGGATGCGAGGTAGCGTCCGTGGCAGGGAGTGGTCATGCGGTCGTCGAGCCGCTGGATGACAAGCGTCGGCACGTGGATGGTCGGTAGCACCGCGCGCACGTCGATCTCCCGAACCATCCGGAGGATGCGCAGGAAGGCGCTGGGGGTTACCGACATCCGCTCGAACCGGGCGAATAGTTGGCGCGCGTCGCTCGAGTCCGCGCGGCTGGGAAGGAACCAATCGATGCTCGCTCCCTGCCCGCAGCGCCGCTCCGCGATCTCCGTCAGTGACGCGAACATCGCTTCGGATCCCTCGCCGCAGGGATAACCGGGTGCGGGCCGATAGCGCGCGGTTGCGGCACCGAGGATCAAGGCGGTCACGCGGTCGGGATAGGTGGCGGCGAACAGGATGCTCATCGCAGCTCCCTCGAAATAGCCGAAGAGCACCGCGCGATCGGATGTCGCTGCTTGCATGACGGCACGGACGTCGTCCATGCGCTCCTCAAGGGGAGAGTCGGCCGGCGCGCGATCGGATAGTCCGGTGTCGCGCTTGTCAAACATGACCAGCCAGCCGAGCCCGGCCAGGCCGCGGAAGAACTCGGCGGTCTCCGCGTCCTCCCACCAGGAGGTCGAGATGGCTCATCGCGCCCGGCACGAACACGATGTCGCGGTGACCCTCCCCGAGCGCCTGGTAGGCAATGCGAACTTCGCCACTCTGGGCATAGCGGGTCTGCGGCCGATTAGCCTCCGCCGGAAGATGCGGTGCGGCACGGCCGTCGTCGAGACCCGGATCTTGACGAAGGATCCGGTCGTGGAGCTCGCGGAGCTCGGGACCTGGCTCGATGCCGAGTTGGTCGGTGAGCGTGGATCGCAGCTTGCGGTACGCGCGCAAGGCGTCGGCCTGGCGGCCGCACCGGTACAGCGCGAGGACGAGCTGGTGCCAGAGGCGCTCGCGTAGCGGATGCGCTGCGGTCAGCGCCTCAAGCTCGCCGATCGTCTCCCGGTGGCGCCCGCACGCGAGCTGTGCCTCGATCCGCGACTCGAGCGCGGTGAGCCGCTCCTCCTCGAGCCGTGTAGCCGGGGGGTCGGGTGACCAGTCGCTCGTCCTCTCCCACCGAGCGAAGCGCGCCGCGGAGCTCTGATAGGCGGACCGGTAGGCAGACGGTAATTCGCGCGTGAGCCGGAGGAAACCCCTTGCGCTCAAAGTCCGCGCTGAGCCAGGTTCGAATCGAGGAGTAGCCATGACCGTTGAGGATTTCCTCTCTCCCCGCCGACCGACGCCGAACGCGACGCCGCGACCGCGCTGCTGCGCATGATCTGGGGGGCTCACATTTCGCGCGCGGTCTACGTCGCGGCCGAGCTGCGAATCGCCGACCTGCTCGCGGACAGACCGCTGGACTCGAACGAGCTAGCCCGATTGACCGGCACGCACGCGCCGTCGCTGTACCGGGTGCTGAGGTTGCTGGCGGCGCTGGGCGTGCTCGACCTCCAGGATTCCGGAACCTTCAGGCTGACGGTTCTCGGTGACGGCCTACGCACGGACGCGCCGGCCGGGCTGTGCTCCTGGGCCACGTTCCTGGACGCGATCGGCGCCATACGCGGGTTCGAGCACATCCGCCGTCCCCGTTCTGCTGAGCGACATGAACATGCTGATGATCACAGGGGGACGGGAACGCACCGACGCCGAATACGAGCAGCTGCTGCGCTCCGCGGGCCTCCGGCTGCGCGCCATCACACCGGCGTCGTTTCCGTACTGCGTGATCGAGGGCGTTGCGGCGTGACGACCGTCCAGTGCAGCCGTTGCCTCACGCCCCCGTTCACACGAAGCGCGATCGCTCCGCGACCAAGCGCGCCTCCAGCAGTCGTCCGAGCGTGATCGAGCTTTGCAGGTGATCCCGGCCTCACACCGCCGGGGTCACCGGCCACATCGACGGGATCGGGGCAGTTGACTTCACGAGCAGCACGTACACGGTGACCTGGAACGGCAACACCGTGGTCCATTCGCCTTCAAGACGATCAGAGACTTCGCTGCGTGCGCCAGACGAACGGCCGTCCTCACCACTCACCCGCTGCCGAAAGTCAGCCGACGCGTAATAGCTCTGCGTGCCCGTACGCTCCCGGGGTCGGTTCGTGCTTCATGCCTTTTGCGGCCTCGAAGTAGGATGCTCACGTGCGCCGGCGACGCAGCATGGGCACGATTGTCGAGGAGGACCGTCTGCGGCAGTTGATCGCGCTCGGCCCCACGTTGGTCGCCGAACTCGATTTGGATCTGCTGCTGAACCGAGTGCTGGAGACCGCGTGTTCGGTCACGGCTGCAAGGTACGCCGCACTAGGGATCCTCGACAAAGACCGTCGCGAACTCGAGCGCTTCATCACCGTCGGGCTTTCCGAGGAGGAAGAGCGAGTGATCGGTGCGCCGCCGCATGGTCGCGGCGTCCCTGGCGTGCTCATTCATGATCCGCGCCCGCTCCGTCTTACCGAGGTGAGCGCCCACCCGCACTCGTCTGGATTTCCAGCGGGACATCCACCGATGCGCTCGTTCCTCGGCGTACCGATAATCATCCGGGGGACAGCTTGGGGCAATCTGTACCTGACGAACAAGCGGGTAGGCGAGTTCACGGACGCCGACGAGCACTCGATCACAACGCTCGCAACGTGGGCGGCGATCGCGGTCGACCATGCGCGTCTTCTGGCCGAAGCGAGTGAGCGACAGGGCCAGCTCGAGGATGCAGTGAGACGGCTCGAGGCGACTCAGGCGGTGGCGGTCGCGGCGGGCGCAGAGACGGATCTAACCCGCGTACTCGACTTGGTCGCCGAGCGCGGCCGCGAGATGGCGGCGTTCGATCGGGACGAGGGATCGCCGGGGTTCGACGAGAGCGACGAGCACGTACTCGTCGCGTTCGCCACCAACGCCGCTACGGCTGTCGGACAGCGCAGACGGGCCACGCACAGCGGCTGGAGCCCTGAACCCAGGGAACCAGGGCCGACAACGTTGCCGGGTCACGCGGCGCGTGCGACGGTGTGTCGCGTGGCCTGCTCCAGAGCGCGTGTCCCAGCTTCGATCGCGCTGGCGAACGACACTTCGGACAGGCAGCCGTCTGCGGCGACCTGATCGCCGCAGAGGAACACGCCGCCGCCGCGCTCCACGGCCGGGCGATCACGCCAGCTGGTGCCGGGCAGGTCGAGCGCGCCACTGCGGCCGTCCATTACCTGCCGTCGACGCCAGGTGATGCGCTCGCGCCAGCCTTCGAATGAGGCATCGAGGAGCTCTTCCAGGCGGGTGGCGGCGCCGTCGGCGCCCTCATCGGGCCGGAGTGGCATCTGCCCCTGCACGAGCGCCTCGCCGGACGGGGCAAGTGACGGGTCCTGCGCCGTGTAGCGCTCGATCCAGCCGGCGCTCTCCAGGTCGGAGACGATCCAGGGGTCGCCGCGGTGGTCCCGGAGCCCGAGGTCGAGGCACACGGTGCGGCCGCTCGGCCACCGCAGGGTGTCGTCCTTCAGGAGCGTTTGCGCGTCGCGCAACTCGAGCGCGACGATCACGGGCGGATCGGGTAGCGCGTCGACACGCTCACCGGTGATGATCTGGACGCCCAGTTCGCGCGCGCTGCGCTCGAGCGCGTCGACCAGGTTCGTCCACCCGCCGACGATGAACCGGGCGGCCGGCCGGGGACTAAGCAGGAGCCGCTGAGTGCGTCCCCATACGAACGCGGCCGACAGCTCGCCGGGGTCGTGGTAGAAGGTGTAGACGCCGGCCAGCGCCGAGAGGAAATTGGCGGTGCGCTCGTCCGCGTGGTCGGTAACCCAGGAGCGGAAGTCCTGGTCGACGGGCGCGACGCGACCTCGGAGGCGAAGACCTGGCGGGATCAGGCTCAAGGGTGGGGTTCGGTGAACAGCTCCGGAGTAGCGAAAGCGAACGCCGGTCAGCGGCGGTCGGGCTACCGGCGGCATCAGGTTGCGCTGAGTGAGCCAGTCCCACAGAACACCGCCCGTGTAGATCGCGTGCGGACCGAGATTGGCCTTGTAGGGACCGTCGCTGTTGCGGGCGCGGCCGCCCAGCTGCTGGTGAGCTTCGAACAGCTTCACGTCCGAGCCGCCCTCGGCGCAGGTGATTGCCGCGGCGAGGCCGGCGAGCCCGCCTCCTATGACTGTGATCTCGTTCATGCCCGAGGACGCTAATCCCGAGCTGGCTCTGCGTACAGTTCCAGTTGTGGCCGACACAAAAGGGCCAGTTGGCCTTCTCGTGGAGCTGAACCGCCGCTCTGAGCAGCCCCTCTACGAGCAGCTCGAGCAGTGGCTGCGCGCCGCGATCCGCGACGGGCGTCTGGCCGCCGGCGCGCGGCTGCCGTCGAGCCGCGGGCTCGCGGCCGAGCTCGGGATCTCACGCGGCGTTGTCACCGCGGTCTATGACCAGCTTGCCGCCGAGGGCTACCTTGACACCCGACAAGGCGCGCCCGTCCGCGTCGCACACGGGGTTCGCGCCCAGCCGCCCAGACCGCCGGCGCCGCCACTCACGCCGAAGTTCGCCTACGACTTCGCACCAGGCCTCCCGGACCTAGCCGGGTTCCCGCGCGATCGCTGGCTACGTTCGCTCCGGGTCGCGTGGCGCGAGACGGCCCTCGACGCTGTCGGATACGGCGACCCGCGCGGAGCGTCCGCACTCCGCGAGACGCTCGCCGACTACCTGGGCCGCGTTCGCGGGGCTGCCCCCGACCCGGAGCACCTGATTGTGTGCACCGGCTTCCGCCAGGGGTTGGCGCTCACGTGCCGCTGGCTGGTGGCCAGCGGCATCGATCGGGTGGCCTTGGAAGATCCCGGCTGGCACGCCCAGCGCCTGATCGTCGAGGACGCGGGGCTCCGTGTGACGCCGGTTCCAGTAGACGAAAACGGCATCGACGTCGCCGCACTCCGGCGCAGCGGCGCCGACGCCGTGGTCGTGACCCCGGCACATCAGTTCCCCACCGGAGCCGTGCTTGCGGCCCAGCGGCGCGCGGGGCTCATTGAGTGGGCTGAACGGGGAGATCGGCTGATCATCGAGGATGACTACGACGCCGAACTCTGCCACGAGCGCGTCGGGTCGCTGCAGGGCCTCGCGCCGGACCGGGTGCTCTACATCGGCTCCGCCAGCAAGCGGCTGACCCCGGGGATGCGCCTCGGCTGGATGCTGCCGCCCTCCTGGCTGTCTTGGGCACTGATCAGTGCCAAAGCGATCGAAGACGCCGGCTCCGAGGTCGCCGGTCAGCTCGCGCTGGCTGACTTCATCGTTCGCGGCGAATTCGAGCGCCACGTGCGCCGCATGCGGCTGCGCTATCAGCAACGGCGGGCCAAGCTGCTGGCCACGCTGGGCCACGAGCTTCCAAGTTGGCGGCCGATGGCCAACGGCGACGGGCTCTACGTGACCGCGGTACTGCCCGACCGCCTCGACGAGCCTGCTCTCCTGGCAGCCGCCGCCCGCCACGGCGTCGGCATCGAAGGGCTCTCGCTCCACAGCTACACCGGCGACTGCCCGCCCGGCGTCGTCCTAGGCCACGGCTACATGCCGGAGCCGGCCATCCAACGTGGCATCGAACTGCTCGCCAAAGCGGCCACGAGCATCTAGTAAGTCTTCGGCTTGACTTCGCCGATGTGGGGGTAAGAATTCAGGGACGATCAGCTGACCACAGGAGAGACGATGAGCACCGATTACACGCTCGCGTACGGAACGCACGCAAACCCCGATGACGGTAGGTGCGCGATGGAGTGGGTCAGCTACTTGGCGAGCGAACCGCATAGCGATCAGCCGCGGTGCGTGAGTCCCGTCCTGCAGGCATTCTGCACGGCGCTGAACGATTCGCTCGAGGACGAATCTCGTCAGCGGCTGCGGCCCTACCTAGCCCGGACGATCGGTACGGCCGACGACGGGTTCGATGAAATCCGTTCGTGGATGGCGATGGATTGGCTGATCCGCACCTACACACCGACGTGGCTGGCCGTCGCGCATCTGCCGCGGGCGGCGCGAGATCTCTCAGATCTACCGGAGGTCGTGTCCTCGTCGGAGCTTCGGACTGCGCTTGAGGCTCTCAACCGCGCTCGTTGCGAGTCTCGTGCGGCGTGGTCGGCTGCGCTTGGTCCTGTGTGGGCCGTTACGCGCACGCCCTGGGCTGCCGGGCGGGCGGCAGCCCGCGAGGCGGCGTGGGCGTCGGCCGGTGCGGCTGGGTGGGCGGCTGCGCGCGTCGCGATCGGGGACATCGCCGGCGACCGTGCCCGCGCGCTTGCGCGGGAGATCGGCGCAGATGCGGCGGCGACGATCGGACGCGAGGCGCGGACGGGCCCCGGCCGGTCCGCGGCTCGCGAGGCGGCCCGAGCGGCACTGGCGCCGATCATCGAGGACCTGCGGGATTCGGCGTTCTCGCTCCTGGATCGGATGCTTCCGACGGTCCCGCTCGCGGTGCCCGTCGCCGATGCCGCCACGGTGGCGTCCGCCTCGACGGTCCCGGCGATCTAGCGAAGAGCGTGCCGGTCGAAGGCGCGCTGTAGCGCGTCCGGGCATTACCGGCTCGGTGACGACAGTTCAGGCAGCGACGCTCGCGACGCCGCGCCGGCTCGCCGCCGCGCTCGATGCGGAGGCGTCTGCGAAGGGGCTGATCGTTCCCCGCGCTGTCAGAATCGAGCGCAGAGGTCACCGATGAAGCTACAGCGCGACACCTACACGACGTACAGCATCGGGTGCGCCGGCGTCTGGGGGACCATCCTCCTCCTCGGCCGCCACCGGTTGGATGCTCGGACCTGGAACACGCTGCGGCTCGTGTGCGGCGGCTGGTGGATGGGATGGACGTCGGCCACCATCGCCCGGATCGGCTTTCCACCGCCCAAGCAGCTCACACCCGCGGGCGAGAAGAGGCTCCGCATCATCTCGAGCGTGCTGGTCGCGCTCGGTTTTGCCAGCACCGCACGCATGTTTGCCGCCCGCAAGCGACCGCCCGGAAGCACGTCCTGAGCTCAGTCGACGGGATCGTCGAGCCACGTGCCCCCGCGCATCACCGTCCGCCCGGAGAACTCGGCGGGACCCTTCCAGACCTGCATCCGCCGCGGGACGAGCTGGACGTACACGAAGCCGGGCATCGACCGGGGAACCCCGGACGCCCCGGCGTACCCCTCCGCCGCGGTTTTATCGATCTCGCCCCACGGCACGATCGTTGCCGTCGCATCGATCATGAGGACGTCCCCCGTGCTTCCCACGGCCGCTTGGACCTTCGGTCGGGCTCGGACGTTTCTCGCGGTCCGGCTGTTCTCAGACATCGCCGTCGTCAAGCGAGCGCCATCCCACCAGTAGGACACGGGTATCAGGTGCGGGCCGTGCCCATCGCTTCCGGTCGCGAGCCGTAGGTTCGTGTTCGTCCGGAGATGCTCAAGCGCGGCCTCGCGCCGTTCGGACAGGGTCCGGACCTGGGCCTCACTCATCGGTCACGGGTCGGGCCGGTCAGCCAATCTGCCGCGCTGGATCGGCATCCGCCCGATGATAGGCACGCAACTGACCAGGAACGATTTCGATGTTCACCCCTGCTCGAGCAACCCACCCTGACGCGCGCGACGGGCGGTTTGCGCCTTCGCCGACTGGGCCGCTGCACCTGGGCAGCCTGCGCACCGCACTCCTCGCGTGGCTGTTCGCGCGCTCGCAGTCGGCGCGGTTCCTGGTCCGGGTAGAGGATCTTGACCCGCAGCGCTCGCGCCCCGAGTTTGAGCGTCGGCAACTCGACGATCTCCTGGCACTCGGTCTGGACTGGGACGAAGCGCCGGTCCGGCAGTCCGAGCGCATGCCGCTGTACGAGGACGCGCTCGCGCGGCTCGAGGCGCAGGGGCAGCTGTACCCATGCTTCTGCACGCGAGCGGAGATCCGTGAGGCGGCCTCGGCGCCGCACGGCGCGCTGCCCGAGGGTAGCTATCCGGGCACGTGTCGCGCCCTGACGGAGGCTGAGCGCCTGCGCCGGCGTGCGGCGGGCCGCCCGTTCGCGCTGCGCGTTCGCGCCGGGTCCGAGCGCGTCGAGTTCGATGACCGGCTGCGCGGGCGGTGCGGTGCGGTGGTCGACGACTTCGTCGTGCGCCGCGCCGACGGCGTGCCCGCGTACCAGCTCGCAGTGGTGATCGACGACGCGGCCCAGGGGGTAGGGGAGATCGTGCGGGGCGACGATCTCGTCGACTCGACGCCCCGCCAGATCCTGCTCGCACGGCTGCTCGGGCTGCCGGTGCCGCGTTACGCGCACGTCCCGCTCGTGTTCGGCACAGACGGCACGCGGCTGGCGAAGCGCAGCCGCCCGCCTACGCTAAGTGAGCGGCACGAGCCGCCCGCCGTGACACTCGCGCTGCTGGCGCACACGCTTGGGCTCGCAAGCGACCGTGACCGGGTGCGGCGTCCCGTCGAGCTGCTAGCCGAGTTCGACCCTGAGCGACTCCCCCGGGAGCCGTTCGTGCTCGGCTGACCCGGGCTCCCTGATCCGCCCCAGAAGCGCGAGCTGCCGGCGGCCGTAATCGGCATGTGACGGCGACTCGGAGCAGCTGAGCCGCTCGAGCGAGAGGCGCAATCGCTCGATCTCCGCGGGTTCGCCTGCCTCGAGCCGCTCCCGGACGTACGCGACGATCGGCTTGGCCCCACGCCGGCGGTTGCAGCGGCGACAGGCGACGGCGAGGTTCTCCGGTATTCCACGGCCGCCACGCGTCTTGGGGAGAAGGTGCTCGACGGTGAGATCGCCAAGCCACGAGGGACGCCCGCACCACACACAGCTCGCGCCATCCCTGGAGATCACACTGTGGAGCGTCACGGCTCTGACTGTATAGCGCCGTGTTACGGTGCCACGGCTTCAATCAGCCGAATGAGGATCTGATCCAGACCACGGGATCTGATCCAGACCACGGGGAGCCCGGTGGGATCGCCGAGCACCTCAAGCGCGAGCTTGCGGGAGGCGGGGAGCGTGATCAGAGTCACCCGGACTGTGGCTCGGCGGCGGCTGTCGGTTCGGTTTCGCGCTCCAGGCCCATCTCGATCCGCAGGGCGTCCATACCACCGGTGTTATGCGCGAGCACCGACATCGGAACCAGGAACGGCATCGGATTGTCACGGAAGGCGAAGCGCTTGCTCAGGAACTCCCGCCATCAGGAGGTTGACCGGCTTCATGAAGTTGACCCGGTTCTCGACCCAGATCCGGCCACCGAGAATTACGATGATTCCGTACAGGACGGTCCCGGCCCGGTCGCAGTGAAGGACGCATTCGCGGTGAACGGACTGCGGCAGCATCTCGGGCCTACGCGGGATGTTGTGAGCGAGCGCGACGCCCTCGCCGTGAGGAAGTTGAGCGAAGCCGGTGCGGTCGTTATCGGCACGACCGCGATGGATCAGCTCGCATGGACCATGACCGGACAGGCACCGGGTTACACACGATGTGACAACCCGCTCCTACCCGGACGGAGTCCGGGCGGATCTTCCGGCGGTGCCGCCGCGGCCGTCGCGGCAGGCATCGTGCCGCTTGCGGTAGCGGTCGACCCCGCGGGGTCGGTGCGGGTACCGGCGGCATGGTGCGGCGCCGTTTGGTTCAAGCCGAGCTCCGGCGCGATCGACCTCGACGGGTGCGCGCCCCTGGCACCCTGCCTTGACACCGCCGGGATCGTCGCTCGGCACGTCGATGATTGCCGTCTCGCCTTCGCCGTCCTCTCGACGGGCGAGCCAGAAGCGCCGGTGCGGACGACAGCTCCCCGCCTCGGGATTCCTGCGTCATTGACTGCGGAGGCTGGCTGCGATGCGGGTGTCCTGGCGATCTGGGGGCCGCACGCTCGAACGCATGAGCGGCGCTGCCGTGGCGGTGCGCGAGGTCAGCGGGCCTCCGGCTGTCCGGGGTGTCGGCGCCGTGTTCGCGGCGAATCTCGCGGCGAATCTCGCGGCGCGCTGGGGAGACGACCCTGGAGCGTGTTCGGGTGGCCGGCGATCTCCGTCCCGTGTCCCGATCTGGATGTTCCTGGTTACGGCATGCAGTTGGTCGCCCGGCCGGGCGAGGACATGTCCTTGCTGGGCTGGGCCGGCGAGCTCGAGGAGCTGATGCGCAACGGCTCCAAAGTCACGGGGTCTTGACCCGTGATGTCAAGTGACACAGTCACCTCGCTACCGGACCCCACGCGACTCATCGCAAACCCGGCGTGCTCGAACACGCCGAGCATCTTGCGGTTCTCCGCCATCACTTCGGCGGTGAACCGGTGGAGTCCGCGCGCGACCGCGCTGGCCGCCAACTGCTCGAGCAGCATCGTCCCGATCCCAAGGTGCTGGTATTCGTCGGCGACCGCGAAGGCAATCTCCGCCACACCCTTCTCGCGGAGCGCGGCGTAGCTCGCACACGCGACCACGCGCCCGCAGTGGCGCCCGATCAGCGCGAACCGATCAACGCCCCTCGCATCCGCTTCCACCCGCGCGGCGAGATCCGCACGCGGATAACCGCGGAATCGGAAGAACCGGCTCTCCTGAGAGAGGCCGTCGTAAAACGCTTTGATCTCGTCCCGGTCCGCCGGCGTCGACGCCCGTAGCTGCAGCGTCGATCCATCGCGCAGTATGACGTCGCGAACCAGCGCTCGATCCTGGATTCGCGCGACCCGACCGTGGGCGCTGGCTGCCTCACTCATAGCGCGAACGGTGCTCGACTGCCGGCCGTCGCGCATCCGTGGGTGCCCGCAATCGGGTGGGGGAACTGCGTATTTCCCGCAGCGCCCCTGCGGGGGCCGCCGGATGGCGCGTGACGGAAGTTTGACGAACGTCCAAAAGGTTTCCGCGACCCCAATGAAGGCTGGCTGCCGTGTCCACGACTATCGGAACTCCCGGGCTTGATCTCGAGAGCCTGGAGTTCACCCTTGAGTCAATCACCGAGTTCGCCCAGCGCGAGCTGCCCGACAAGCTGCTGATCGAGCTCGACGAGCGCGACGAGTCACCCGAGGCGCTGGTGCGTCGGATGTGTGGTGAGGAACTCGGCGTGCAGCTGGTGTTCGTCAGCGAGGAGCACGGCGGGATGGGCGGCTCAGCGACCGACGTGTACCGGGTGTGCGAACGCGTCGCCGGAATCGACCTGGGCATCGCCACGGCGGTGCTGGCGACCTCGCTTGGCTCGGATCCGATCAGGATCGGCGGCACGCCTGAGCAGCAGGCGCTGTGGCTGGGACGGATCGCCAATGAGGGAATTCTGATGGCCTACGGGGCGACCGAGCCGGAGGCGGGCTCCGATCTCGGGGCGCTGAAGACGCGGGCCAAACCGGTGATCGAGAATGGGGACGTTGTCGCCTACCTGCTCAGCGGCGCGAAGCAGTGGATCTCCAACGGCGGCGTGGCCGATGCCATCACGGTGCTCGCGCTCGCCCCCGGCGGTCCGACGTGGTTCGTCATCGACGGTGAGACCCCCGGGCTCACCCGTGGCGACCCGGAGGATAAGCACGGGATTCGCCTGAGCAACACGGCGGCGCTGTTCCTCGAGGACGTGCGGGTGCCGGCAGAGCGCGTGATCGGTGGCGCTGAGGGAGAGGGCCTCAGCCAGGCCCAGCAGGTCTTCGGGTACACGCGCTTGATGGTGGCGGCGTTCGGGCTCGGCGCGGGATGGGCGGCGCTCGACCGCGCCATTCCCTATTCACGCGAACGGATCCAGGCCGGCGGTCCGCTGTCCGAGAAGCAGGGCTACACGCACAAGCTGATCGTGCCCCACGCCGTACGCCTCGAGGCCGCGCGCGCGGCGATCGAGGACACGGCGGCGCGGATCGACGCCGGTGAGGGCGCGCTGAACACCGAGGGCGCTGTCGCCAAGTACCTGGCGACCGAGGCCGGCAACGCCGCCGCCGACGCCGCGATCCAGGCGCTCGGCGGATACGGCTACACGCACGAGTACATGGTCGAGAAGATCAAGCGCGACGTCCGGATCACGACGATCTACGAGGGCACCTCCGAGATCATGGAGATGACCGTCGCGCGCGATCGATGGCAGCAACACCTGAAGACGCGCTGTGACTACTACCACGCCGCCGGACGCGAGCTCGAGGCATTGCACGCCCGCCACCCGGAGGTCGGCGCCGGCGCCTCGGCGCTTGCCCAGCACGCGCTGGCCGAGTTGCTCGAAGCCTGTCGCGTGGCGCGACTGACGCGCCACCAGCACGTGTTGCTGCGACTTGGAGCGCTCGCCGCGCAGGTCGAGGGATCGGGGATGCTCGCCCGTCGGGCTGCGCGCGCGGCAGAGGGCTCGCTGCCCGAGAAGGCCTCGCGCCGCTTCAGCGCCGAGCAGCTCGCCGCGCTCAGCCGGGTCAACGCCCGCGACGTCGCGCTGACCGTGGGCACCGAGGCGGTGCGCTGGGTGGTGGGCGCCTCGGACGGCGACGGCGTGGCGGAGCTCGTCCCTCGGATCCGGTTGAGCGAGGCGCAGGCGGCGCAGGCCGGCCTGCTTGCCGACCTCGACGCAATCGCCGACGCGGTCTACGGCCGCGGCAGGGAGGTCGGGCCATGAGCAACGACATCGATCGATCCGTGGCGATCGTCGGCGTTGGGGCGATCCTGCCCGACGCCCCCGACGCCGCCACCTTCTGGCGCAACGTCCGCGAGGGTCGTTATTCGATCTCCGAGGTGGACCCTCGGCGCTGGGACCCGGCGCTGTACTACGACCCCGATCCGCGCGCCCCTGACAAGACGTACTCAAAGATCGGCGGCTGGGTGCACGAGTGGGACTGGGATCCGCTTGCCTGGAAGCTCCCGATTCCGCCAAAGGTCTCTGAGGCGATGGACGAGGCCCACAAGTGGGCGGTCGCTTGCACACGGATGGCGCTGCTTGATGCCGGTTGGCCGGAGCGGCCGCTCGATCTCGACCGCACCGCGGTGATCGTCGGCAGCGCGATCTCGGGCGAGAAGCAGTTCCTGACCGCGCTCCGGTTGATGTTCCCCGAGCTGTCGCGCGAGCTCGAGCGCACGGAGAGCTTCGCCGCGCTTGGGGCCGAGGTCCGAGCGGCGATCGAGCGCGACCTGCGGGCCAACGTCGTTGCCTGGCTCCCGGAGGTGACCGAGGACACGATGCCCGGCGAGCTCGGCAACTGCATCGCCGGCCGGGTCGCGAACCTATTCAACTTCCACGGGCCCAACTTCACGACCGACGCGGCATGCGCCTCGGCGCTCGCGGCGATGGACGCGACCGTCGACGGCCTGCTGGCCCACGAGTTCGACGTCGCGATCACCGGCGGCGTCGACCGAAACATGGGCGCGCATATGTTCATCAAGTTCTGCGCGATCGGGGCGCTGTCGCCGAGCGGCACGCGCCCCTATGCCGACGGAGCGGACGGATTTGTGATGGGGGAGGGCGCTGCCCTGTTCGTGGTGAAGCGCCTCGCCGACGCGGTCCGCGACGGCGATCGGATCTACGCTGTCGTGCGCGGCGTCGGCAGTGCCAGCGACGGCAAGGGCAAGGGCATCACCGCCCCGAACCCGATCGGTCAGCGGCTCGCCGTCGAGCGCGGCTGGCGCGCGGCGGGACTTTCGCCGGCCGAGTGCACGATGGTGGAGGGCCATGGCACGTCGACGCGGGTCGGCGACGTGGTCGAGGTCTCGTCGTTGATGGAGGCGTTCGCGGGCGGGCACCTGCGCCCCGGGTCGGTCGCGCTCGGCTCGGTCAAGTCGAACATCGGCCACCTGAAGGCGGCGGCCGGAGCGGCGGGGATGCTCAAGACCGCGCTCGCGCTGCACGAGAAGGTGCTGCCGCCGAGCATCAACTTCGAGCGTCCGAACCCGAACCTGGACTGGGCGAGTTCTCCGTTTGCCGTCAACACCGAGCTGCGCGATTGGGAAGTGGCCGACGGCCAGGCCCGCGTCGCGGGCGTAAGCGCCTTCGGCTTCGGTGGCACCAACTTCCACCTCGTCATGGAGGAGTACATGCCGGATCGCCCAACAACCAACGGCCATCGCTCCACCACCGCCGTGACCGCCGAGGTGCCCGGACTTGGCCCGGCCGATGGCGGGGCCAAGCCACCGCTGCGCGGCGCGCTTGTGCTGGGCGCCGAGAGTGCGGAGGCGCTCGGGAACGAGCTCCGGACCGCGCTCGCGGAGGCGCGGCAGGGACGCCACCTCGACCCGATCTCGCCTGGCGCCGAGACGCTGCGCGCGCCCGAACGGATCGCGATCGACTACGCCGACGGCGAGGACCTGATCGCGAAGGCGGAGCTCGCGCTACGCGCGATCCAGGCAGACAACGCGGCCGCATGGTCGGCGCTGCGGGCTCGCGGCATCCACCGCGGCAGCGGAGTACCCGGCAAGGTCGCGTTCCTCTACACGGGGCAGGGGTCCCAGTACGCGAACATGCTCGCCGAGCTGCGCCGGCGCGAGCCGGTCGTCGCAAATGTCTTCGACGATGCGGACGAGGTCATGCTGCCGCTGCTCGAGGGCCGGCGCTTGACGGACATCGCGTTCGCGGATCCTGGCGATCCCGAGGCGATGGCTCGCGCGGAGGCGGAGCTGCGGCACACCGAGATCCAGCAGCCGACGCTGATCACCGTGGACACCGCGCTCAGTCGGCTGCTCGGCGAGTACGGATTCGCCCCGGATCTCGTGATGGGCCATTCGCTCGGCGAGTACGGCGCGCTGGTCGCGGCCGGAGCGCTGTCGTTCGAGGATGCGCTCGAGGCCGTCAGCGCGCGCGGGCGCGAGATGGCAAGTCTGCAGGTCGACGACCCCGGCGCGATGGCGGCCGTGATGGCCCCGATCGAGGAAGTGGAGGAGATCGTCGATGGGATCGACGGCTACGTCGTGCTCGCAAACGTCAACTCGATCCACCAGGTCGTCCTTGGGGGCGCCACGGATGCCGTCGGTCGTGCCGTCGAGGCGATTCAGCAACGCGGCCACACCGCGATCCCGCTGCCCGTCAGCCACGCCTTCCACACCGACATCGTGGCGCCGGCCAGCGTCCCGCTGCGGGCGACGCTCAAGCGCCTGGGTCTGCACGCGCCGAAGCTGCCGATCGTCGCCAACGTCACCGGAGAGCTCTACCCCACGGGGGAGGACGTCGAGGAGCACATGCTCGACCTGCTATCTCGCCAGGTCGCCGCGCCGGTCCAGTTCCTGAAGGGACTGCGGACGCTGTTCGACCAGGGCGCGCGGATCTTCGTCGAGGTCGGACCTAAGCACGCGCTGCAGGGCTTTGCCTCCGACGTCCTGGGGGACGACCAGGTCGTCAGCCTCGCGACCAACCACCCCAAGCAGGGCGACATCGCGACGTTCAACAACGCGCTATGTGGACTGTGGGCCGAGGGCCTGGGCAGCGGCCGGGCCCCCGCGCCGCGCGAGGTCGCCCAGCTGCGCACGCGAGCGACGGCCGAGCCGCGCCCGCAGGCGGGCGCCCAGCCACGCGCGGGGGCGAGCGCGCCGGCGCGGGGCGGTGACCAGCTGGAGCGCCTGTTCGCCGAGTTCCTCGAGCGTGGCCGCGAACTCATGGCGCCGCGGGGCGGCGAGGACGCAGCGTCGGGGGAGCCCGTCGTCATCACCGGCGCTTCGCTCGGTCTGCCGGGCGCCCCCCGGCTGTTCGACGACTCCAACATCCAGCGTCTGCTAAACGGCGAGCAGGGGATCGACGTGATCCCGGGGCGGCTGCGCCGCGAGATCCTCGACAAGCACGTCACACGCCTGGTCAAGGCGGAGGACGGCGGCGCGACGTTCGAGACGATCGACCGGGTCGAGGACGTCATCAAGCTCGCAGCCCGCGCGGGAGCATTCGACCTGGCGGACGAGTTCGGCGTCGACGCCGACCGAGTGGAGGCGTTCGCGCGCGCTACGCAACTCGCGATCGCCGCGGGGATCGACGCGCTCCGCGACGCCGGCATCCCACTCGTGCTCCGCTACAAGACCACCACCAAGGGAACCAAGCTCCCCGAACGCTGGTTGCTTGCAGACGATATGCGCGACGACACCGGCGTCATCTTCGCGTCGGCATTCCCCGGGCTCGAGGAGATGGTCGACGAGGCGCAGCGCTACACCACCGACCGGCTGCGGCGCGAGCGGCTGGCGGCGCTCGAGTCGCTACGCGTGCGGATGCTCGACCACGACGGGACCGATCAGGTGGTGCTGGCCGAGGTGGAGCGGCGGATCCACGACGTCAACCACCAGCTGGAGGAGGAGCCGTACACGTTCGATCGGCGGTTCCTGTTCCGCGTGCTGTCGATGGGCCACGCCCAGCTGGCCGAGATGATCGGTGCGCGGGGTCCCAACACGCAGGTCAACAGCGCGTGCGCGAGCACGACCCAGGCGGTCGCGATCGCCGAGGACTGGATCCGCGCGGGCCGCTGTCGGCGGGTGTTGATCGTGGCCGCCGACGACGCCACCTCCGACACGATGATGGGATGGGTGGGCGCGGGCTTCCTCGCCACCGGGGCCGCCGCGACCGACGAGGTCGTCGAGGAGGCGGCGCTGCCGTTCGACCGACGCCGCCACGGGATGATCATCGGGATGGGCGCCGCCGGACTGGTCGTCGAGAGTCCCGACGCCGCCCGCGAGCGCGGGATCACTCCGATCTGTGAGGTTCTGGGGTCGGTCACGGCCAACTCCGCCTTTCACGGAACCCGCCTGGATCCCGAGCACATCGCCGGCGTGATGGAGCAGTTGGTCCGTCAGGCCGAGCGTCGCGGTGTCCGCCGCGAGGAGATCGCCGGCGAGACCGTGTTCGTCTCGCACGAGACCTACACCCCCGCCCGCGGTGGCAGTGCCGGCGCCGAGATCCACGCGCTGCGCGAGGTCTTCGGCGAGGCCGCCGACCGGATCGTGATCGCGAACGTGAAGGGTTACACGGGTCACCCGCTGGGCGTCGGGCTCGAGGACGTGCTGGCGGTCAAGTCACTCGAGACGGGCGTCGTCCCAGCGGTGCCCAACTTCCACGAGCCCGACCCCGACCTCGGCACGCTCAGCCTCTCGAACGGTGGCGCGTATCCGATCCGCTACGCGCTCCGGCTCGCCGCCGGGTTCGGGTCGCAGATCTCCCTGCTGTTATTGCGCTGGACCCCGGCGGCCGACGGCCGCAGGTGCAACGTGGACGAGCTCGGGTACGCCTACCGGGTGGCCGACCGCGCGGCCTGGACCGATTGGCTGCGACGGATCAGCGGCTACGCCGAGCCGAGTCTCGAGGTCGTGCAGCACCGGCTGCGTGTCGCCGACCAGGGGCCGGTGGCGGTGGCGCCGCCCCCCGTGGTCGCACCCGTGGCCGAGGCGGTGACGGAGTCGCCGGCACAGCCGGTGGTGGCGCCCGAGCCGGAGACCGAGCCGGCCGAGGCCCCGCTGGTTCCGGAGCCGTCCGTCTCGGCCCCCGACGACGTCGAGGCGCGCGTGTTGTCGCTCGTCGCTGAGCAGACCGGCTATCCGGAGGACCTGCTCGACATGGATCTCGACCTTGAGGCCGACCTCGGGATCGACACGGTCAAGCAGGCGGAGGTGTTCGCCGCCCTCCGTGAGGCGTACGGCATCGAGCGCGACGAAACGCTCAAGCTCCGCGACTATCCGACCCTCCAGCACGTCGTCGGGTTCATCCGCGACCGAGCCGGCCTGGACGCCGCGCCCGCGCCCGCGCCGACCGAAGCCCCGCCGCTGGAGCCCGCTGCCGCGGACGATGACGTCGAGGCCAAGGTCCTCGCGATCGTCGCCGAGCAGACCGGCTATCCGACCGACCTGCTCGACATGGATCTCGACCTCGAGGCCGACCTCGGGATCGACACGGTCAAGCAGGCCGAGGTGCTCGCGACCATCCGCGAGGCGTACGGCATCGAGCGCGACGACAGCCTCAAGCTGCGCGACTACCCGACCCTCAACCATGTCGTCGGGTTCGTGCGCGGACGCGCCGGACTCGAGCACGCGCACCCCGAGCCGGCCGCGGTAGAGCCGGAGCCCGACGCCTCGGAGCCGGCGCGGCTCGAAGCGGTCGACGACGCACAGTTCCCGCGGCGAGTTCCCGTCCCCGTCCTGCGCCCGCCGCTCGAGTATTGCGTCGAGACCGGCGTCGTGCTCGGTGACGGGAGCCGCGTCGTGGTGATGCCGGACACCGGCGGCGTGGCCAAGTCACTCAACGGCAAGCTCAAGAAGCTGGGCGCTGAGGTGCTGACCATCGAGGGCGCCCCGGACGTCGAGATCCTCGAGAGCCAGATCGCCGAGTGGACCGCGGCCGGCCCGATCCAGGGCGTCTACTGGCTGTCGGCGCTCGACGACGAGGGGCCCATCGGCAAGCTCGACGCGGACTCTCGCAGGGGAGCTCTCCACGTCCGCGTGAAGCTGCTGGCGGCGACGATGCGGGCGCTGGCCGGCGAGGAGATATTCCTCGTCAGCGCGACGCGCCTCGGCGGCCGCCACGGCTACGACGCCGACGGCGCGACCAGCGTGCTCGGCGGGGCGGTGACCGGATTCACCAAGGCGTTGGCTCGCGAGCGCGACAGCGCCCTCGTGAAGGCGGTTGACTTCGGTACCGGTACACCCGCATGCGTCGCGCAAACGCTAGTCGACGAGACGCTCCGTGATCCGGGCGCAGTCGAGATCGGCTACGCCGACGACCTGCGCTGGTCGGTCGGTCTGCTCGACCAACCGGCCGAGCACGATCCTGCCCGCGAGCCGGGCGGCGACACGACATTCATGGTCACGGGCGCCGCCGGCAGCATCGTCTCGGCCATCATCGCCGACCTCGCGGCCGCGTCGGGGGGGACGTTCCACCTGCTCGACCTCGTGCCGGCTCCCGACCGCAGTGACCCGGACCTGGCGCGCTTCACCAGCGACAAGGATGGACTGAAGCGCGACCTGGCCGAGCGTATCCGCGAGCGCGGCGAGCGCCCAACGCCGAAGCTGGTCGAGCGCGAGCTCGCACGGATCGAGCGCGGCCTGGCTGCCCGCGACGCGGTCGAGGCGATCGAGCGCGCCGGCGGTCAGGCGCGCTGGCACCAGGTCGATCTCACGGACGCCGAACAGGTCGCGGCGGCAGTTGCGGTGGCCGGCCCCGTAGACGTGCTGCTGCACTGCGGTGGGATCGAGATCAGCCACTTCCTGCCCGACAAGCCACAGCGCGAGTACGACCTCGTGTTCGATGTCAAGGCGCACGGCTGGTTGAATCTCCTGGCGGGCATCGAGGCGGCCGGGATCGACGTGCCGAGCACGGCGATCGTGTTCAGCTCGATCGCGGGGCGCTTCGGCAACGGCGGCCAGACCGACTATTCGGCGGCGAACGACCTCGTGTGCAAGAGCATCTCGCACTTCCGTCGCGAGGGCCGGACGCGGGGTATCGCGATCGACTGGACGGCGTGGGCGCAGATCGGCATGGCGACGCGCGGGTCGATTCCCAAGGTGATGGAGGTCGCGGGAATCGGCATGCTGCCCCCCGAGGTGGGCATTCCGGTCGTGCGACGCGAGCTCACGGCCGCCGGCGCCGGGGCCGAGGTGCTCGAGGCCGGCTCGCTCGGGACCCTGGGCGCCGCGCGCCACGAGACCGGCGGGCTGGACGTTGAGCGAGCCACCGCGGCGCTCGGGGAGCGGCTCGGCCCGATGACCGGACGGATCGCCGGGCTGACCTCGGACGGCGTTCTCACGGTGACCACTGAACTCGATCCGACCCAGCAGGCATTCCTCAATGACCATCGGATCGACGGGATCCCGGTGCTCCCCGGGGTAATGGGGCTGGAGGGATTCGCGGAGACCGCCACCGCGTTGCTACCGGAGTTCCACGTCGTCGAGCTCGACCAGGTCGATCTGCTGGCCCCGTTCAAGTTCTACCGGGACGAGCATCGGACCGTGATCCTGCACGCCCGCCTGCGGGACGGCGGCGACGGCACCGTGTTGGCGGACTGCGAGCTGATCGGCCGGCGCGAGCTACCGGCCAAAGGTGAGCAGGAGACCCGCCACTTCAGCGCGCTGGCACGGCTGGACCGGAAGGCGCCCGCCGCGCCCAAGGCGACGGTGACGCCGACCGACGCCGGCGAGGACAGCGGCGTCGGGCGTGAGGAGGTGTACTCGGTCTACTTCCACGGGCCCGCGTATCAGGTGCTCGAGCGGGCGTGGAGCGACGACGGGCACGTCGTCGGCAGGTTCGCCGGCGAGCTGCCGGCCAACCACGAGCCGACAAGCCAGCCGACCGAGCTCTCGCCGCGGTTGATCGAGCTGTGTTTCCAGACCGCGGGCATCTGGGAGATCGGCACCACCGGCCGCATGGCGCTGCCGATGCACATCGACCGCGTCACGCGGTTCCAGGACGCCAAGAAGCCGAGCCGGCTATGGGCGGTGGTGACTCCGCGCGACGGTGGAATCGACGCCGACGTCGTAGACCAGGCCGGCCGGGTGCGCCTGCGGCTCGAGGGCTACCGCACCAGCGAGGTGCCGGGCGAGCTCGAGTCCGACGTCGTGGAGCCGATCCGCAGTGCAATCGTCCACCGTTGAGCCGACTGTCCCGCCTGGATGGTTCAGCCAGGGGCAGGCGGACGTCCCCGTCGGCCAGGACTGGCTTGGTCCGCGTGAGTGTGCCGTGTTCGCTCGGCTGCGGTCCGAGCCGCGCCGGCTGGCCTGGCGGCTTGGCCGATGGACGGCGAAGATGGCGATCAGCGACTGGACCGGGCTGCCGCTCGATGGGTTCGAAGTGCTGGCCGCCGGCGACGGGGCCCCGGAGGCGTGGGCTGACGGCGAGCGCTTGCCGGTGTCAGTCTCGATCAGCCACCGCGAGGATCGTGCGGTGGCCGTGCTTGGGGCATCGCCGCTGATGGCGGGGTGTGACCTCGAGCTGATCGAGCCGCGCAGCGCGGCGTTCGTGCGCCAGTGGTTCGCGCCGGCTGAGCAGGAGCTGGTCTCATCGTGTGAGGAGACCGACCGCGCGCTGGTCGCCAACCTGATCTGGACGGCGAAGGAGGCGGCGGCCAAGGTTCGGCGGGAGGGGCTGCGGCTCGATATCCGCGCCGCGCTGGTCAGTCCCTCGGGCATGTCCCGGAGCGGCGGCGGCGAGTGGCGGCCGATCCGTGTCGCGTGGGCCGACGGCACGAGTCCGGTGCTTGGATGGTGGCGCTCCGAGCGCCGGTGGGTGATGACCGTTCTCAGCGATCCGGCGCCTCGGCCACCTCGCCTGCTGGGCGACGCTCGGACGCCCGCGATCGCGAGGGTCGAGTCGTTTATTTGAGCGACGCGTGAGTCAAGAGGAGGGCGGTGGGGTCGGACCCTTCGGCTTCCTGCTCGCGGATCGTTGCGTGAATGCAAGTTCCTAGTCCGCGGTGGGACACGATCTTGAAGTGGCCGCCCAGAGCCTCGATCCGGTCGCGCATGCCAAGAATGCCGAGCCCATTGCCCGCGGCTTCGGACGACGTTCCCACCCCGTTGTCGCTGACCGTCAGTTCGATCGTGCGATGACGGCGCCGCAGCGTGACGTTCACGGTGGCGCCTTCGCCGGCATGCTTGGTGGAGTTTTGGATCGCTTCTCGTGCGCAGAAATAAACCGCTTCTTCGATCGCTGCCGACGACCTGCCGATCCCCTCGTCTCTCACCTGGATCGGAATCAGGGAGCGCTCGGCGAGCGCGCGCAAGGCGGCGGTCGGTCCAAGGTCACGCAGCGCGGCCGGATGGATGCCGCGCGCGAGCGTGCGTAGCTCGTCCAAGGCGGCCTCGGCGGCCTGCTGGATTGCCTGGAGCTGCGTCGCGAGGTCGCCGCGGTCGACCAGGGCCTGGGCGCTGCCCAACCTAACCTGGATCTCCACGAGCCGCTGTTGGGCTCCGTCGTGGAGATCCCGTTCGAGGCGTCGCCGCTCGCGCTCGGCCGCTTGAATGATCCGCAGGCGCGAGGCATGGAGCTCGTCGACCAGGCGGCGGTTCTCGCGCAGCAGCGCGGGCGCCCAACTCGTAGCGGCATACCGAACCTCGACGCCATCGTGTCTTCCTGCGCTCGAGCTCTCCCGCAGATCTGGCCCCGCAATCGCGTGCGGGGTCGCAGACCGGCGGGCGGATTCCACCGATGAAGGCATTTCCGTGGAGAAGATCTGGGCTCTCTGGCGTCGGGTTCGCTAAGGAGGCTGAGTACTTGCCTAGCGCCCTCAAACAGTCTGTACCAAGATGGTCCATAAATCTAGGCCATCTTGGTCGTGCTGTCAAGCCCCTGTGGTATAGTTTCATGACCCATGATCGATTCAGACGGAAACGGGCGCGATAACGGCGCTCGCCGGCTCGACGCAGCGCGGCGAAGGCCATTCGGGGGCGAGCAGATTCCTGGTCGTGCGAGCCATCACGACGTCATCGCGCAGCTCACATCAGCGATTCAGCTCGGCAAGCTTCGCTTCGGCGATCGCCTCCCATCCGAGCGAACACTGGCCGAGCAGTTCGGCGTCAGCCGCGCAACGGTTCGGAAGGCCTCACAGGTCCTAGCCGACGCCGCCGTATTCGAGATCCGCTCCGGCCACGGCCCGAACAGCGGCATATACGTGCGCTCCGACGTGGTCCCGACCAGCCTGGCACCGTCAGCGCAAGAGCTGCCGCTCGAGGAGATCGCCGGCGTGCTTGAGGCTCGACGCGTCCTCGAGCCACGCGTGGCCCAACTCGCCGGGTTTCTCGCAACCCCAGACGATCTAGCCGAGCTCGAGCGGATCATCGAGGCTCAGCGCGAAGTCGCCAACGACACGATGAGCGTCCGGGGCCTCGACGCGTCGTTTCACCTCGCGATCGCCCGCGCGACCCACAACGCCACCCTGGTCGCCCTGATGCAGACTCTCCAGCAGCGCCTCAAGCTCGCCCGCCATCCGCTCCCGCTCGCCGACGAGGCCCGCCTCACAATCGAGATCCACGAGCGCACCGCCCAGGCGATCGCAACGCGCGACCCAGACCTGATCGAGGTGACGATGCTCGAACACCTCGCCGTCCTGGAGGAAGCCTGGAGGCAGCAAACGGGGCGAGAGGTCATCCGCCGAGCTCCAGACTTTCTCGCAGCCGGGCCCTGATCCACCACCTAATACGCCAGTCCCCGTCGGTAATTCCCAGAGCTCGCGTCGGGTAAGTCAGTCGTTCCCACCCTCGAGGAACGTAGTCCCGGCTCGCGGAGTGCCTCCTCGCACGTAGTCCGGTCACGACGCGCGCTGCGGTACGCGTGGTCTTGGGGGTCGCTGGGAGCAGGCACACCGACTGCTGCAGATAGTGAGGCCCCAGACTGCGCAGATTCCGCCACGCGAAGACGCGGAGGGTCGAGTTTCCGCCGGGCGGGGTGGAGACGGCGATTGGCAGCCAGTCGCGGGCCACAGGCTGACCATGATCCCAGACATCTCGCACCGTTACCGTCACTATGTATTAAACGTTTCATCGCCAGGGGCAACGCCAGCGACATTGCGGACGGATTCGGTTCGGCGGTCCGTTACTGTAACTACGTATCACCCGTTTCACGCAGAACGCAGCGCACGCGTCGTCTCGCGACGATTCGGTGAACGACACAATTGTCTGACCTGTCAGGTCACTAACTACCCACGTGGGCAATCCTGGGTTGACGAGGCGTCCCGGTCGTGTTAGTGAATGACGCGTTAGGTGTACGGCCAGGCGCAACGGCCTTATATGAACTCCGTCGAGGGAGGTTTTGATGGGCTTTCTGCTTCTCGGGGTCGACAGCTTGATCGCTTGCTTCGCTGTCGGTGCCCTCGTCAACCGACGGTCGTGGGCGCTTTACGCCACGCTCTTCGGGCTTTGCGACGCGGGTGGATTCCTGCTTGGGACCGCGCTTCATTGGAGCATGCCGGACGCCACGGCCAATGTCGTGGAGACAGGGGTCCTGGTCGTGTTGGGCATGTACTGGCTTGGCGTCGCGTTGTACGCGCGGCGACTCGCCGAGACCCGGTGGGTTTGGGCTCTCCCGTTCGTGCTCAGCATCGACAACATCACCTTTGGTCTGATCGACCACGCGTGGTCTCACTCGGTGGCGGTCCAGGCCCTAGAACAGCTGGTGTCAAGCGCGCTGCTCGCCGGCATCGGGCTTCTCGCGAGCGCCGTCGTCATGCGCACAATCCCGGGCGTGAAGCACCGGAGCACTGCTTTCACCGCCGGGTTCGCCGGCGCCGCGTTGATCGTCACGGCACCGATCCTGCTCGCCGTCGGCTAACCGAGACGCGGAATCGTCCTGCCGAGATTCTGAGCAGCGGTCGAGCGAGGCCCGTCAAGACCCACGTGGGATGCGGTTGAGATCCGGCGGGCTTGTGCCACGACGGGTCTCACCGCTCAGCTGGAGGTGGGCTCGTAAGTGAGCGCGACGACGCCGCTCGGCGATGGGGTTGCCCCAAGGAGCGTGAGCGGGAGCCGCTGCCGGTTGCCGTCCACCGCTCGGGCGCCGACGAGTACCGGGTGAATGGAGAACCGAATCTCGTCGACGAGGTGATTCTCGAGCAGCGTCTGGCTAAGTCGGCCGTATCCGCACATCATGAGATCACGGCCATCCTGTTGCTTGAGCTCGGTCACGGCGGTCACGACGTCTCCGCGGACGATCGTGGAGTTGTTCCGGTCAGCGCTCTCCAGGGTCGAGGAGAACACGTACTTGCGAATCGCGTTGATCGCGTCTGCGTACGTCCCGGTTTGGTTCGGCATGGTCCCGGCGAAGTACTCGTAGATGCCTCGTCCCATGAGCATGCCGTCGAGGGCCTGCAGCGCCTGACCGGCTTCCCCTCCTGCGTCCGGGTCGAAGATCGCCCAGGATGAGGGGTCTTCGGTGACGCCGTCGAGCGAGACGAAGGCGGAATTGATGATCCTGCGCATGATCGTTCCTGCTTGGGTTGTGTGGCTGGTTAGCTGGTGGCGGCAAGCGCTGGTTGTGGGTCGCGGACGGTCGTCTTGGCCACGGCAGTCGGAACCGCTTCGCGGCGGGCGAGCGCGAAGATCGCCGGAATCGCGAGCAGGCCGATACCGCCGAGCACCCAGAGCGCCTGCTGGAATCCGCCGGTGAGCGGCGCGGGGGCGGCGTGGCCGGTGTGAAGCAGCGTTTGGGTGCGGCTGGCGGCGACGCTCGAGGCGATCGCGATCCCGATCGCGCCGCCGAGCTGCTGGCTGGTGTTCAGCAGTCCGGACGCGAGCCCAGCCCGCTGCTCCTTCACGCCGGCGAGCGCGGCGATCGAGGTCAGCGACGCGGCCAGCCACGCGAGCCCGCACTGGAGCGCGCTGTAGTGCAGCACCTGTTGCATGCACAGCGTGCCGACGAAAATGAACGCGTGGAAGCTGCCGCCCAGCAGTAGGCGGGCGGTGTTCGCACCGGTGAGCGTGCGCACCCGGAAGATCGACAGCGGCAGGAGCGGATCGGTGACCCGGCGCTCGATCAGCAGGAACGCGGCGAGCAGCACGGCTGTGGCAGCGAGCACCCCGATCGTTCTCGTGGCGCCCCAGCCGTACTGCGGTGCCTCGGAGATAGCGTCCACGACGAGCACCAATCCCGCCGGTACCGGCGAGTGCGCCGGCAGCGTCAAACTTGCGCCGCACCGTAGCGCGCCGCCGGATCGTAGATCGGGGCCACGGCCTCGTCGGACGGCTGGTCCGGGAAGGGATCGAGCGGCTCCGGGCGGCGGGGCCGGCGTTCGAGCTCGTCCAAGTAGGCGTTGGTGGCGATCCGGTAGAGCCAGGTCTGAAGCTGAACTCGGGACTCGAACCGGTCCAGGGCCCGCCAAGCCCTTAGAAGTGTCTCCTGCACGAGGTCCTCGGCGTCCTGCGCGGAGCCGAGCATCCGATAGCAGTGCACAAAAGCGGGTCGGCGCCGACTCCATCGAGCTGATCTCGCAAATCGCGATGCGGGTCTAGGTGCGCCCGCGTGGCCGCGTGAGTTCCTCCGATCCTGCGGGGCACGTTAGGGCTCCGCACCCAGGCCGCCTCGATGTGATTCATCGCCGGGCGAAGATCACGTGATCTGCGGGTGCATGTATCAGCGCGTGCGGATCGGGCTCTGTAAGACATGTCGATCGCCTCTGCGGGCTGCCGCGGCGGCGACGTTGCACAAACATCCTTCATTCGGGGACATGCAACAGGAGGGGATGGAAGCATGTCAAACGACACTCGGCACGCCCTAAAGGTGATCCGCGATTACTTGGCGGGGGAGAACGAGGCGGTGCAATATTGCTTCGAATACATGGCGGATCTGGTTACCCAGGGCGCCAGTGGGATCACTGGAGGGATCCAAGCCGGGAACGTGCCCGCAAACGATGTCGTGACGGACCCGAGCGCCGAGTGTTCGAGTTCAACGCGTCTCCGCCAGGCTCGCCGACCGGCTCGTTGTCCCTGAACTTGAAGAACGGGCAAGTGACTGCCAGCTGGCCGATCAACGGCTCCAACATCGACGTGTCGGGCGAAGTACGGTGCGTCGAGTCTATGCCGGCGTCGAGTGGGCGGTTCCTGTTCGTCATTGACGAGCCAAGCTCCGGCTTCTACGTTCTAAGCACGACCAACATCTAGGTTTGGCCCCAGCCTGATTCCCAGCCCGCCCATCCCCGGTCGAGCTCGACTGGGAAGGGGTGGGGTCGCCGGTCGTAGCCACGGGTGCGCCCGCGATGGATCAGGCAATCGTGCCGAAGCTTTCTTATTCCGGTTAGGCGGCCGCCAGCTCGCACGGACGCGACGCTGGCCGGTCGTACGACCGCCAACGGAGTTACCACGACCGAACCGAAGCGCGCCGACACCGAGCGGGTTGCTCCCATCCTGGGACGTATACACGGGTTAATGTCTCGGTGCCCAAGCGCGGATTTGCTGTCCGCGGCATCGCGACTGTATGCTGCGACGACCGCGAACCTCGACCGGCAAACCGACGGTCGGTCACCGCCCTGACACGAGCACCACCTGTTGGTGTTAATCGAAACCGCCATTTTCGCGCCGCCTCTCGCAGGAGCGTTGAGGAGGGAAACGCGTTGCCCTTGGCATGACGAAGTGAGTGGGTGAGGATTTCGCAATTGCGGCGTGGTCAAGCTCGGTGTGGATGGTCGCCCGGCAATGGGGCAGGCGGTTCTATACCGCGCACGCTGTTATTGATGAGCGGGGGGAGCTCGGTCTGAACTCAGGCCGCGAGTTCCTGGGACTTGGCTTGGGGAGCCTTGTCGGATCGAGTTGCACGTGGGTCGTGCGTATCGGCTGCCGATAAATGAAAGACGATCCGTGCGGGCGCTTGCTCCCCGTCGGTAGTCCCTCCAGGCGGGGAGAGCCGGTAGCGAAGCCAGTGGAGAATGTGAAGAGGCAGGCCCATCAAACCGACGGGCGCGTTGATGGTGGTTGCGATCGGTCCGGTCGGCACGAAAGAGCGGTTATGGGGCTGGCCGTCGTCGAACGCTGTCAGCGTCCGTGGTGACTGGGCGAGTCGTC
>Ga0187769_10000031_pt1 | contig 66428 bp, 73 predicted proteins | sample 0116_SJ02_MP02_1_FD_133140 | JGI IMG/M metagenome (GOLD analysis project Ga0187769, IMG submission 133140) | Tropical peat soil microbial communities from peatlands in Department of Meta, Colombia - 0116_SJ02_MP02_10_MG | ecosystem: Environmental > Terrestrial > Soil > Wetlands > Peat | place...
GCGAAGATCGTGCTAAAGGTAGAATCGGAGGTGGAACTGGGCGAACTGTTCCGAAAGGCGAAGAGCGCAGGGCTGCCTGCGTCTCTCGTCCAAGACAAGGGCCTGACCCAGGTCGAGCCCGGGACTGTCACGTGCCTCGGAATTGGGCCGGGTCCGGACGCGGCCATAAACGAAATCACGGGGAAGCTCAAACTGCTATAGTTGCGCTAGATAAACAAGACTTCGCGGAAGTTGTCTATGCCTTCCCTCATACGGGGAGAGCTAGCGAGCGAGCTCCCGGCAGCCGCCTTTACGGTGTGCTAATAATGTACGACGGCGACGGAGAGCTGCCTCATTTCTCTACGAGGCTCACATTTTTGTAATCGCTTACGGGACTTGCCAAGGGATGGACGGATGATCATAGAAGCGAACACGACTCTCATGGTCAGCGACATGGAAAGGGCCGTCAGGTTCTATACAGACATTCTAGGGCTCAAGCTGAAGGCTCGCTACGGCGGCCAGTTCGCCCAGGTTGAGGCGCCGGGGATAATAGTCGCGCTGCACCCTGCCACCAAAGGAGGGCCGCAACCGGGGGGATCAGAAGGCATCTCGATTGGCTTCTCTGTGGACAACCTTGACGAGACAATGGTCGAGCTGAAGGGCAAAGGAGTTCAGTTCTCGAGGACAGCGGACGACAAGCAGGTGAGACTGGCTTTCTTCGCTGATCCTGATGGAAATCCGTTATACCTCTCACAGAGCAAGTGGGGGCTAGCCACGCGTGTTTTATGAAGGGCAATGTCGGGTTCCAGCTAGTGTTCCGCTGTCTGGGATTTCTCAGGAAGACTGAATGTCCTCCAGAACTCCCCTAGCTGCTCCTGAATCGTATGAGCAACCGCCTGGTCGCCTTGATGGATACCATGGGCTGTTGCCAAGTGATAGTAATACTCGCTTAGCCATTCCACCTTGTTGTACCTGCTGATAAGCCCCCCCCGTAGTATGCAGAGACAGGTGTCGCATTCCGTATCGAATCGCTGATGGCTGATGCTGACCATCCGCATTTACGGTAAGCAGTCAGAAGAAACTCGTCGTGCTGTCAATAAGTGCTGACTGTCAGCGCTATCGGTCGCGAAAGGGAACGAAGCTTGTGGGTCAGTACCGAGAAGAAATACTCAATGTCTTGACTGAGCCGAGGACCCCCAACGAGGTAGCGACGCTTGTCAAGTGCAATCAGCACACAGCCCAGAACGAACTCATGGAAGTCGCCCTGCAGGGCATGATCAAGCACAAGAAGGTCGGGCGCACCCACATCTTCTGGCGGGACTGAACTGCGACGATTCATGAAGTACTCGATATGCTGATTTCGAGTATTAGCCGAAATTTGGTAGGCCAGCGTCTCTATGTTGTTTTCGTAATAATCTAGGCCCTGTGAGGTATACACCCCGAGGCGTATCCAGTCCGGCCGCATCGACTCTTCTGTGGACAGACTGACCCATCAGGCTATTCTGTCCCGAATGCTTTGGCATGGTCTCGCGTCCGCGAGGAAGGTAGAGTCGTATGGATGGGAATCTCTTTATGCGCAAGGTCTTGCTGCTGGTAAGTTAATGGAAGACAACAACGTTCAACCATGGCATCTTGGCGGCCTAGGTTCGGCTGGTCCCTACCCCAGATTCAAGAACAGGCTGATGCTTTTTGGTCAGTTCGTTGGCGATTGGGACATCGTTAGCGTCAAGAGCCCGAATCCCAGTGGAGTGGCCTTCAAGGCAGGGGGCGAGGTCCATTTCGCTTGGATCCTGGACGGGAGGGCAATTCAGGACGTTTGGATGACCTATGACGACGAGTTGAAGAAAGCCGTTCCGGTTGGAACGACCATTCGAGTCTACAATCCTGGGTCTGGAGCCTGGAAGAGCACTTGGATTTCGGTGATCCGACACACCGTTCAGACGTTCATCGCTCGTCAGTTCGGGGAGGACGTCATATTGGAAGGAGTCACTGAAGCAGCCAAGCCTGAACGATGGATTTTCTCTGAGATAAGGCCAGACTCATTCACTTGGCATTCAGAGGAATCGTCTGACGACGGCGAGTCATGGACTCTAAAGGAAGAGATGGTAATGAAGCGGCGCCGCCAGTAGTGATGAAGTAGACCCTACGCGAGATTCGAGTCCACAGACGCGGGTTCACATCCTTGAGCGGGATTGACTCCAAGAGATACTGATCAAGAAACGACAGTGAGTTGTCAGGTAAAGCCATTCGTTCCCGAGCCTGATGGAGCCGTATCAGTAACGTCGTCAATGTTGCGATATTTATCCTAGGTAAACTGAGCTTTGATTACCCGAGTCATTCCCAAGGCAAATTTGGCCCCCAGACCACCTTATTCCAACAAGCATTGCTACCCTTGAGAGGCCTCTTGGTAGGCGCTTGTTTTCCTCTAGTTGGGTCCCGCTACCACTTCGGCCTCGCCCCCATCGCTAGCGCCCTACTTCGATTACTAGGTATCTGAACTTCCCATTTTTTGCGCTGACCGGATCGGCGTAGTCCGTCCATCTGATTAGGTATCTCCGTCTCAGATCTATCGTGTCTTCCCTATCACGTTTGGTGCCCTCAGAAGCCCCGGCCCCCCAAGCTGCGCATCCCACTGAGGACACGGCCCTGCTGGGTCCTATCTCGCGAAGCTTTGAGGCGAGGCTCTTCTCCGCCTTTCGTTCTGCTCCCATACTAACTAAAACCAATATCTATTCATTCTCCCGCCCCCATACTGCTTTGATACCCGCCCCCGAAACCGAGCGGGCGGTCGGAATTGAATTCTACGCCACCAGCGGATCCCCCTGCTCCGGACGGGCGAAGTCATCCGCCGACGACTTCGTTGTCGAGGAAATTCTAGCAGATGTTCCTATCACTGGGGCAGGACACCCCGATGGTCTTCCTCTGTACAGGGTCCAGAAGCGTTCCATAGATACACTCCACATGGCGAAGGACCTTGCAGGCGAACTCAGATCTAACGTGAGCTATTGCGGGATGAAGGACAAGCGGGCCGTAGCCGTTCAGTACGTGACCCCGACAAGTCGGAGGTCGCTTCGTCCCATGCGGGTCGCCAAGGAGAATTATACGGCGGAGCTTGTGGGATACGTTACCGGGCCCATGTCCAGGGCGAGAATCGCTGGGAACAGTTTCACAGTGAAACTCAGGGACTGCTGCCCCGAGGTGGGGGCAAGAGTGGAAGAAGCAATGCGTCTTTCGGAAGATAGGAGAGTGCCGAACTATTATGGACTGCAGCGATTCGGGACCTCCGGGGCCGGGACCCATCTGATCGGGAAAGCCATAGTAAGACGGGAGTTTGAAGACGCAGTGAAGCTGCTGCTAGGGGCCCCCGCAGAATCCGAAGCCGGCCCGGCTCCTAGGGAAGAAGTATCGAGCCAGGGGCATGACGAAGGTATCAGGTTCTTGCCAGCTGGGATGGACATCGAAAGGCTGGTCGCGATGGAACTCGTTCAGCATCCCCACGAGTGGGTAAGGGCGCTTCGAGGAGTCCCCATCAAGCTTAGGAGGCTGTACGTCCAAGCATACCAGTCATACGTCTTCAACCGGACCCTGAGCAGGGCGATTTCGGAAGGAGAGGACATCTCGAAGATGGAGCCGGGCGACAACTGGGCGGAAGCAGCTCCCGACGGGCTCCTTACCTCGGCACCGCGCGGGGTCAGGGACACCCCTACCGTAAGGGCTGTGCCGATGGTCCAGGTCGCCGGATACGCTTTCAGAGACTACGGTTCAAGATTCGACAGGTGCCTAGGGGCTGTGCTCAAATCGGAGGGGGTGGAACCGGGCTCCTTCTTCGTGGAAGAGATGCAGGAAGTCTCCGCAGAAGGAGGTTTCAGGCGCCCGCATCTTGCTGTTCGGGATGCGTCCTGGAGCGTTGAGGGAAGCACCGCCACTATTAGGTTCACCCTTGGGAAGGGCCAGTACGCGACCATACTGGTCAGGGAGATTCTGAAACCCAGTGATCCGATTGCGTCGGGACTCGTTTAGACTCGCGAATCCTTATACGCCATTTGCAGATGGCCAGCCACAAACCTTGTCAGGGGAAATTTACGACCTGACCATAATAGGGGCGGGTCCAACGGGGCTCTTCGCTACTTTCTATGCCGGTCTAAGGCAGATGAAGACCAAGATAGTCGACGCGCTCGAAGAGCCAGGGGGGCAGGTTGCCGTCCTGTACCCCGAGAAGTATATCTTCGACGTGCCAGGGTACACCAGGATACTTGCCAAGGATCTTGTAAAGAACTTGGTTGACCAGGCTTTCCAGTACAACCCGACAGTGGTCTTCGGCGAACGCGTCACGGCGCTACGAAGGACCGACGGGATTTTCGAGCTCTCTACGGACAAGGGGACCAAGCATCTTTCGAAGGCGGTTCTCGTGGCGGCCGGCGTAGGCGCGTTCTCTCCCAACAAACTGGAAGCGAAGGGAGCCTCCGACTACGAGGGGAAGGGAGTCTACTACTTTGTCAAGGACAGGAGTGCGTTCAGGGACAAGAACCTATTGATCGTGGGGGGAGGAGACTCGGCAGTCGACTGGGCGCTCAACATCAAGGATATCGCCAGGAAAATCACGCTGGTCCACAGGAGGGACGTTTTCAGGGCGCATGAAGGTAGCGTCATAGCGCTGAAGAATTCGAGCGTTGACGTAAAGTTATTCTACGAGGTGAGAAGCGTAAGTGGGGACGGAACCAAGCTTTCAAAAGCCGTTATCTTCGATAACAGGACTCAGGCTGAAGAAACGCTTGATGTGGACGCCATCCTCGTGAACATAGGCTTCAGGGCCGACCTGGGGCCCATCAAGGACTGGGGGCTGCAGATAGATGGCAGGGAGATTAGGGTCAACGGCAAGATGGAGACCAACATCCCTGGTGTCTACGTTGCGGGCGACATCGCGGGACCTTTGGACGGAGTGAAGCTGAACCTGATCGCGACGGGCTACGCTCAGGCGGCACTTGCGGTCAACGTCGCGAAGGCATACGTGGACCCCAACTCAAAGATATTCCCCGGCCACAGCAGCGAGATGAAGAAGTAATCTAGTCGACGATTCCTAGCGTCCGTCTGTAGTTGTAGTCCTTCATGATCGCAGGATGCATGGGGTCGACCAGGATGCACTCATACCAGGCGTGGATGCCATCCTCCCAAACAGGATAGGACCCTAGGAGCTTCATGTTAGGGTGCCTTTCGGCAGCCCTTCTCTCTGCGACTTTCTGGGAGGACACTGCCGACTTGATCCTCAGGACCCCCATGTGCTTCGGCCTTCTTCCGGAGGTCGGTCGCTGCTTCCGCATCCCACCCCTCGAGACACGCATCCGAATGACGACAACCCCTTCCTTTGCCTTGTAGCCCAGAGCCCTCGCCCTGTCGAGCCTCCATGGTTTGTCAACTCTTAACATCGCTGGCTGCTTCCTCAGCTCCACTGCCCGGGTTCTCATGTCCCCTCCCTTCTGATGGAACATGTCCTGCCACGTCTTTGAAATCTGGTTGTACATGGGCATCGGGCGCCTCGTTTCCAGTCGGCAAATAAACATTCTTCGAATTCTAGCCCGATGAGAAGAAACTCCGGACCTTCTCTCCTACGATCGCGATGGCATTCGTCTGGGCTTCCTCTGTCTGCCCTCCAATGTGAGGAGTTAGTATGGTGTTCGGGGCCGTGAGGACAGGGCCGGCGGGTGGCTCTTTCTCGAACACGTCGAGCGCTGCCCCGGCGATAGCACCGCTCTGGAGGGAGGCGGCAAGGGCAGCCTCATCGATGACGCCCCCTCTCGACGTGTTGATGAGGAATGCGGTCTTTTTCATCTGGCCGAGCCTCTGGGCGCCAATCATGTGAGCAGTGTCTGGCGTCATGGGGACGTGAAGCGTGATGTAGTCCGAGCCCCTGAAAAGCTCGTCTAGACCAACGACCTTGGCCCCGAGAGAAGACACTACATCGGGGGGGATTGAAATCACGTCATAGAACATAACCGACATGCCGAGAGTCTTTGCAACTTCTGCTATGCGCTTCCCAATTCTCCCAAGGCCAACGATACCCAGTACCTTGCCCTTCAGTTCCTTTCCCATCAGCGCGTTCTTCTCCCACTTCCCCGCCCTGGTACCGACGTCTGCCACCACCAATTTCCTGCTGAGGGCGAGCATCAACAGCACGACGTGCTCGGCAACCGCTTCGACCAGGGATTCCGGGCTGTTGACGACCATGACCCCCTTGGATTTGGCGTATTCTACGTCAATGTTGTCCAGTCCTGTGCCAGGTCTGGCCACGAGCCTCAGCCTGGTCGCCCTGTCAAGGACGGCTCGGTCGATCTTTGTCCTGCTCCGCACAATAAACGCGTCGTATTCCCCAGCTGCCGCGAGAAGCTCTTCCTTCGTAATGGTGGGTTTGTAGTCGACAACAACACCAGGCCCGAGGGCGAGCTTTTCTACTTCGACGTGGTCACAGATTAGGACTTTCGCCACTCCCGCATTCCCAGCCAGGCGGTCTCCGAAATCTGTGATATATCGCTTGAACCTAATCCAAAGGCAAGGGCCTCAAGGGTGACTCCGGCTGCGAGGAGCGGAAAACCCGCGGGGGAAGTCGTGGATGGTTGAATCGATTCCACTTCGACCACTCTTTCATTGAATCCTTCGTGCGTAATGACACAGGTTGAAGCAGGGCCCCAGCGCCTGCTGACTGCTTCCACCTGGCTCCCCGGTGATAAGGGGATGCCCGCTCGCATCCCTATACGTGACCATCCGAGCCCGAAAACGCGCAGTTGGTCTATTCTCGGATCCCCAATGGAGCGGGTTGAACCAGTGAAGTTCGAGCCGGCGATTCTTCCTGAAAGCGATGGATCCCTTGCTAGAGTCCCTGAATTCCTCGTGCTTCTCTTTAGCTCTGCGCACCCCCCTGCAGCGAAGATGGAAGGGTCGCTTGTCCTCATGGCGCCGTCGACCTCGATTGAGCCCAGCCGCCCTAGTCTCAGCGAAGAGTGCACTGGACTCGGCACGCGGGGCGGGGCGACTATCACGGTGTCACAGGGGGTGACGGAGCCGCCGGCCACTATGGCTTCGACCCTCCTGTTCCCGACCACCCTCGAGACCGACCCGCGTTGGACTCCGCTGCCCCTCTCACGGGCAGCGTCTTCAATCACATCGAGAACTACCGGGAAGGAGCCGCACACTGCCAACATGAGATCATGAGAAGGATCCTGAACCCAAGGCTGCAAAGCCTGTCAGCCACTTCGAGCCCTCGGTACCCCTCCCCTACGATCACAGCTTCGTCGATAGAAGGACAGGCGCCGCCTAGCTCCTCGTACTTTTCTGCACCATCCAGAATGAACACCCCTGGCTTCCTAGCACCAGGGAAAAGGACTGGTTTGAACCGCCTACCCGTCGCGACGATTATGGGGTCGAACCGAAACCCGTCCCCGTTGGACAGGACCACGAAGTTCGGCCCCGCGCTCTTTGCCTCCGTCGTTAGCACACGCGTTGACGATTCCTCCCGACCATCGAAGGGTCCCCCTTTCGCGGGAGAATGAGAGATCAATTCTGGCCAAGATTTCCAAGGCGGCTCCTGATCGGCCCTTCGCTCTACAATGGTGACTTCCGCCCCCCTGCTGACGGCTTCAAAGGCCGCATCCCCGCCTGCAGACCCTCCACCGATGGCACAAATCCTGACCAACGAGGGATTCGTCCGATGAGACGGTTATAACAGGCCTGAGTCTTGGGCCGAGTCGTGCTGGTGGGAGTTGTCGGCAAACCTAATGTTGGGAAGTCGACGTTCTTTGCCGCGGCGACGCTGAAGGACGTCCCCATCGCTGACTACCCCTTCACCACAATCCAGCCAAACATAGGGGTCGCCCATCTCAAGACAACGTGCGTGTGCAAGGAGATGGGAGTTACCGACAACCCGAGGAACTCGGCTTGCGTGCATGGCATCAGACTCGTTCCCGTCAAGATAGTTGACGTCGCGGGCTTGGTTGAAGGTGCGTCCAAGGGGAAGGGGCTGGGAAACCAATTCCTGGACGATGTGAGACAGGCAGACGCTCTGATCCAAGTCGTTGACGCTTCGGGCTCGACCGACCTTGAGGGAAGAAAGGTCCCGCTAGGCACCCATGACCCCGTCGGAGACGTCGCCATGGTGGAGCACGAATTTGATCTGTGGATGTTTGGCATCATCAAGAAAGACTGGGAGAAGGCGGCAAGGTCCCTGGAACAGACGGGGGGGAAGATAGTGGAGCACCTGGCCGACAGACTTTCGGGTCTCTCTGTCACCTTCGGAGACGTTGAGCAGGTTGTGCTTCGTCTGCACCTCAGGACGGATAAACCGACGGCCTGGACCGATGAGCAGATAATGCAGTTCGTGGTGGAGACAAGGAAACTCACGAAACCGTCCCTGGTTGCGGCGAACAAGGCTGACCTTCCTTCGTCCTCGGCGAACATAGAAGCCCTGCGAAAGACTGGCAGGAGGATAGTCCCGTGCGCCTCGGAGGCGGAGCTGCTCCTGCGAAAGGCAGCGGAACACGGGTTGGTCGAGTACTCACCCGGAGATCCGAATTTTAGTGTCAGGGATCCGCAGAAGGTCACCCCGGCCCAGAGCAACGCCCTCAGAATGGTAGAGGAGAAGGTGATGAAGATCTACGGAGGGACGGGGGTTCAGGACGCCATCAACCAGGCGTTCTTCGACCTGCTGAGCGCGATCGTGGTGTTCCCGGTCGAGGACGAGGCACGGTTGTCGGACAAGGATGGTCGTGTGCTCCCCGATGCATTCGTCATGAAGGGAGGGTCTACGGCCTTGGACCTGGCTAGGACGGTCCACAGCGAGCTGGCCGACACGTTCCTTTATGCCATTGACGTGAGGACGGGAAAGAGGCTTGGCGCGGACCACGTGCTCAAGAACAGGGACATCGTGAAGATAGTCTCAAGCGGCAAGAGGGGCTAGAGGCTCCGCCTTCCTTGGCTCCGGCCGAGAGATCAGCTTACTCTTCCTCACTCCGACGTGCCTGAGATGGGTCACCTTCTTGGCTTCGTTGTACACGTCGGAAGCGACCTTCTGCAAGACCAATTCCTGGACGAAACCCTCGTAGTTCATGCTAGCCGCCTTTTCCTTAATCACCGTGTCCATAATGAGTCTCAGGTCGTGCTTCTTGGAGCTGTTCATCTTTCCCTGCGAGAGGGCGGTGCAGTAGACCCTTACGACATACCCGTCCTTCGTCGTGTAATCGCGGATGAAGTCTGACATAGAGGAACCCCGGCGGATGAGACTCCTGAGGAACTCGCGGGAGTACTCGTGGCCCTTGAACACCGTGTAGGCCGTCTCTCCCTCGACCCTGTCGACCTGGAAGAAGAGCTTGAACGCGTAGTGCTGGGGGTCCTGCTTCAGGATGTCGTAAAGGGTCGTTTCTATGACCCTCCCCTCGGGCTTCTGGATGTCTGTAAGAGGAATGCGCGCTATGGGGGCGTTGCCGAACGATGGCGATGCGGTAACTGTGACCCACTGCTTCAGCTTCCACTTGTCTCGCACCTTTGCTACTTTCTTTGGCAAGTGAAGGCGCCCCGTCCGTTTCGCGCTTATAACCTCAGCGCTGGTTCAGGGAGTCTATGCCTCCCATGTAGGGGGCAAGCGCCCCTGGAATCTTGACGGTGCCGTCCTTCTGCTGAAGATTCTCGGCTATGGCCACAAGAACGCGAGTTGTGACCGCGGTGGAATTCAGGGTGTGTACCAACCGCGTCCCCTCGCTCTGTTTGTCTCTGAACCTTATCTTGAGTCGCCTCGCCTGATAGTCCGTGCAGTTGCTGCAGGAGACCATCTCTCTGAACTTGCCCTGGACGGGCATCCAGGCCTCCAGGTCATACTTCTTCGCTGCCACAGAACCAATGTCCCCGGTGCACACGTTTACAACCCGGTAGTGCAACCCCAGGCTCTGGAATATCTCTTCGGCGTTAGCAATCAGCTGTTCATGGAGGGACCAGCTCTCTTCGGGCCGGGCGAAGGATATCTGCTCAACTTTGTAGAACTGGTGCGTCCTAAAGATTCCCTTCGTGTCCTTGCCGTGGGCTCCCGCCTCCACCCTAAAGCAGGGCGAAAACCCACAGTATCGAAGTGGCAGGTCGCCCCCGCTGAGTATCTCATCCATGTGCATTGCGATCAGGGGATGTTCCGAAGTGGCGATCATGTACAGGTCCTCCCCTTCAATCTTGTAAATCACGGGACCGAAGTCGTTGAGGTCAGTGACTCCCGAATAAGGTTCCCTCCTCATCATGAATGGAGGCTCCACGGGGACGAACCCCTTCGCAGACATGAGGTCGATGGCATACCTCATGATCGCGTGCTCCAGCTTGACTGCGTCCCCCTTGAGGAAGAAGAACCGCGCCCCAGAGATTTTCGCGGCCCTTTCCATGTCCACCATTCCTAGGTTGGCGAGCACTTCGATGTGGTCCTTCGGTTCGAAGTCGAATCTGTGTGGCCTCCCCCAGGTGCGTAATGTCACGTTCTCGCTGTCGTCCTTGCCGACCGGGACGCTCTCGTGCAGTATGTTGGGGAGTGCCATCATGATTGCCTCCAGAGTGTGGAATTGAGTCTCCTGTACCTTCGCGATTTCGTCAATGCGCCGCGAGATCTCGCCCAGCTTCTTCTGCTCGGATGTAATGGGTTTCTTCTCCTTCGCCAGCTTGGCAATCGACTGGTTGGCCACGTTGAGCTCGTGCCGGAGCGCTTCTGCCTTGGTCTTCGCCGTCCGCCACGCTGAGTCGGCCGCTATCGCGTCATCAACCAGATTCAGCTTATCCAGCATCCCCCTCTTCTTGAGATCGGCCCTGATGATGTCAGGGGTCTCCCTGAGCAGCTTCACGTCAAGCATGTTGACGCGCTATCCCACCTTCTCACGCGATAAAAGCCATACCTCCTGAAAGAGGGTGATGTCCCGCAGGAGGGCAAGGATTGTTGAAATGCAAGCGGACGGGGAACCGGAAGAGACCACCAACTCGAGCACCTTTCCCCTTGTCGACATCGAGAGGAGCATTCCCTGGGGGAGCCCCTCGTTGTCTGGGGCGAGCACGGCGGAGAGGCTCTTCCCTTCGGTGGCACCAGATAGTTTCACCGTCAGAGTTGCGCTGGCCTTCAAACAGATACTCTTTCCAAGACTTTCCGAGAGAAGGATTCCGCCTTTGATGAAGGAATCTTGGCGCCCGCGGCCATGGCGTGGCCGCCCCCTACCCCGTCGACTGCTTCGGCCGCTTCGCGCATGATGGCTCCCAGATTCACCTTCCCGGCGAAGGCGTCCCCGACCCTAGACGATATCTTAAGGTCTGAACCCCTACTTTCAGCGCTCCCGACGATTACCTTGTCTTTGAACTCTGGAGAGGAAGTAAGAATGGAAATCACTGGCCCCAAAAGCTTCTCGTCCACGATCCCCTCCGCCCTGACAAGGACCACGACCCCGTGCTGCTCCAACCTAGAGGGGTCAGAGGTTAGCGCCTCAAGGGCCTTGTTTATCCCCGATCTGTAGTCCGTCAGTGTCTTCATGGCAGCCTTGAGCGCCTCGGTCCGATCCCCGAGGCAGATCGAGATTCCTGTACCCGCCGCCCCCATCCTGCCGCAGGCATTCAGTAGGGTCCCGAACTCCCTCGCGTCCCTCAGCGGAGTGAAGGAATCCTCGAACTCAAACGTGTACGTCTCCCCCACCAGGCTCGCCATTGTTTCAGTCGCGCCATCATTAGACCCCAGGGTGCTCGCAATCACCTCGGTAAGCTTCATTTTCTCATCAGGGGAAAGAGACGATATCGTTCTCCAGGTTCCCCCGTCCTTCAGCGTTAGCCCTGACTGATGGAGAGCGGCAAGAACGGCGTCCTTGCTCCCGGTCAGGCCCTTGAGGAACGGTGCGGAGGTTAGCGCGATTGCTTCGTGAATGGGCCTCGTTTCCCTTCCGGTGAACATCAGGTCTTTTGCCACAGTAAGGAGCCCGCGGGCACGGGCGTCTTCCACGGCAGCTCTGTTAAGTCCGGTCAGCGACCTTCCAGGGGCGGCGTCCTGCCGGTCTGCCAGCGCTCCGACAACGGCGAGCGGTGATAGGTCGTCGTTCGTGGGGTCGATGGCAGATGCGAAAAAATATGCCATGGCGGATGAGCAGGCCTCGGTGCCGCCGTCGAAACCGTAGCGCCAAGCGTTAACGACAGAAAGATTCTCCGCGTCCTTCTCTGAGACTTGATGGTGGTCCAGTACGAGGTACCTCCCCTGGAACCCTGTTTCAATCTCCTCTACGAGCGTTGACCCTAGATCTGTGAAAAGGTAGAAGTCGAAATTCTGGGTCTTGAGTTCGGCGATTGTCCGGGGATCCAGGTCGGGGACGGTCCGCAGTGTGGCGTTGGCTCCTTTTCGCATGAGGGCTGCGAAGACAGTCGAGCCGCTGCAGAGGCCGTCGGCGTCGATGTGAGTGACGATCAGAATCCTCTTGCCGCTGCGTATGACGCCAGTCACGTGGGGAGCCAATGACCTGTATCTCGCGAGCAGGCCTTCGAGGTCGGCCATGGGCCCACCCCCTGGCTAGGCCAGCTGGGCGACGACGGCAGTGTACTTGAAGTCGCTCGGCAGGATACCTTTCTCCTTGTAGTACTTTGAAAGTCGGTAGATCTTTGCCTCAACGAGCTCGAGGGAGTGAACGTTCTTCCTGTCGCTCTTGTGAGACTGGAGATGCTTCTGGACGCGCTGGGCGCGCTCAATAAGATCTTGAAGATCCTGGGGGACCTTCGGCGCAACCTTCCCGTCTGCTAGGACCCTGCCCAGGGATTTGCCCACGAGAGGCTTCAGTAAAGGGACGCCGTAGTCATCCCGGAGAGTCTGCCCTATCCTGCTCGGAGAAACCCCCTCCTTTGCAAGCTTGAGGACGACCGCTTTTGCCTCGTCGGGGGTGGTGGAGACCCAGCTGGGAGGGCTCTTGCTCGGGGGCCTCGTCTGATGAGACTTACCATGCCTGTGCGAATGAATCCGTGCCATGCCGGGACCTTTCGGGCGAGTCCTGGGAATTGGGCTGATAAAGGTTGCCTGCCTTTAGGTCGTTTCATGTGACCCGGGCATACCTTCCCCTTCTTTCTATGTTCTGCAGCTGCTTTAGGACAGCGCGGGACCGAGCCTGTCCGACCACGGAGGCGTAACCACTGTTCAGCGAGTCGATGGCATGGGCTGAAACGTCGGAGTGGGCGCCGACCAGTGTCTCCTTGATGAGCCTCAGGTCGACCGCATGGTCTTCTAGCCTTGCCGTCCGCACAGAAAGGCCGAAGTCGACGAAGACCAGTCTCTCTTCGCTCTTGACCACATTCGCCGTTGTCAGGTCTCCGTGCATGATGCCGAAGCGGTGGAGCTTTGCGACGTCCCGGCCGAATTCAAAGAACGCTCCGGCCAGCTGACTGCCGGAGAGCGATGCCACCAGGTCCTTCAAGCGGTCTCCTCGAACGAACTGCATGACAAGGGTGGAGGATTCGATGTCTACGTTGTAAAGGAAAGGAGATGCGACCCCAGCATTCTTTGCGAGATGTATCATCTCTGCCTCGTGCACCGTCCTCTGCCGCCTTATTGCTTCGTCCAGAACTTGGAGCCTGTACGTCAGCGGCTTTCTGATCTTGAACACGGCCTCTAGCCCCTGCCAATCTCCCAGAATCACGTCCGCCTCAGCCCCCCTGTAGAGGAGGCGCCTGCGAGGGGATTCAGTTACGCCAGGGGATATCGACACGGTCGAGCCTCCAAGATTGCATTACCCTCGACTCCTGGATGGGCACCCGGATACCGCAGCTGTGGGCGAGCCATCCCGTCCAAGCTATCTGAGCCCCGCAGTCACCGCTGTACTCGATGGGAGTCATGTTAACGACTGCCGAGTGCCTCCGCGCCATGTCACTCATCATGCCGCTGAGCCGCCCGTTGGCTGCCACCCCTCCGACGATCATTACTGCCTTTTTGCCGGTAAAGGCCAGGGCCCTTTCGGTTACCTCGGTGACCATGGCGAATGCGGTTTCTTGTATCGAGTATGACACATCTGAGAACGACCTCCCTCCGTCCAACAGGAGCTTTGACGCCGTAAGGAGTCCCGAGAAGGAAACATCGTTCCCCTTTACCGAGTAGGGGAGCCTAAGGTAATTGGAGGAGGACGCGGCCGCCTCCTCAATGGCCATGCCGCAGGGAGAAGCCAAGCCGTGGTGCCTCCCGAACTGATCCAACAGCTGGCCGAGGGTCAGGTCCAGGGACTCCCCGAGGACACGCCACCGCTTCCCTGAGTAGGCTAGAATCATGGTGTGACCGCCAGACACGAGGAGGACGACTGGGTCCTTGGAGCCGGCAAGCAGGCAACCAAGCTCAATGTGCCCCACCGCGTGGTTTACGGGTACGAGGGGGACTTCGAGCGAAGAGGCAAGAGTCCTCGCCACCACTGCACCGACCCTTAGGCAGGGCCCGAGCCCAGGCCCCATCGCGTAGGCGACCGCGGAGAGCCCACTCATCGGAACTCCAGAGATGTCTAGCGCGTCCGCGACTACCTTTGGGGCAGCTGCCAGATGGTTCTGGGAGGCTTCGAAAGGATGAATCCCACTTCCCTCTGGCGGCTTGTAGACGGACTTTGTGTTGGACAGGATCCTTCCATCGGAGGACATGACGGACACGGAGAAGGTGTGAGCTGTGCTTTCAATCCCGACGATATAGCGTCTCATCGTGGCCTACAGCTTGCGGGTCTGACGGTAGAGGTCCCCAAGAAGGTTGACGTAGGGCATTACCTCCACCAGGAAGTCGTCAAACTTACCCCTCTCGAAAACAACTTCATGCTTGTTTCCGTCCACGACAATCTTTGCGGCTAGGACGATGCCACCGCTCCTGTCGGGGTCTGCCCTGAGCTTGGGGAAATGGAAAAGCGTGCCATAGCCGACCTTCTTCTTCCCTTTTGTGAAAACGAGATTGTAATACATGCTGAGCGTTTTTGTGAACTGAGCGAGCTGCTTCTTCCTGCTCTCACTTCGCTTCACGTTGTCGAAGTCCTGGGCCGCCAGCGTGTTTACCATCTCCTTGAGCAGCTTCATGTCGGCGATCTTGTTCGTGTAGCCTGCGAATTCTATGGGCATTTGGTACACGCTGTGCATGACCGAGTCCCAGTCGTCCAGGACGGCGAATGTGTTCGTGTCCATGTTCATTTCGCGCTTCAGCTCATCCGAGAGAATGTCCTCGACCGTCAGCTTCTTCGGCAACTTGGGAGGGTGTGCCTGGAGGGTGTAGTTAATCTTCACTCTCAGCCCAGCCAGGATTCGTTTCCTGTCGTTCCGGGTGCCTTCACCTGTTCCCTGCTTCCAAGGAACGCGATGGCCTTATAGTAGAAGTCACTCCAGCTGCCAAATGTGAAGAGTGCGATTCAGTCCTTGGATGTGTCCTACCTTCTGCACGCCACGGAGGATGCCGACAGGGTCGCTGCCTCTGTCAGAGGGCTCGTGGGGGGTGAGGCCGCATTCGAATTTGAGGACATGGAGGGGCACTTCGGCAACATCATCAGGAAGGTCGGCGTTCACCTGCACGGGGACCAAGCCACCAAGGGGTTCGCGGCTCTGACCGCTAGGATGCCTCGGGAGCTTAGGAAAGAGCTGGCCAAGGAGATTGACAGGCTCGTCGACGAGCACTCTTCTCTGTTCTTAAGGTTCGACAAGCAGAAGCTTGTCAGGGGAGAGACCGCCACAGGGTACGAAGACGCGATCCGGCTGAAGGTAAAGCCGCGGGCTTTCATGATGCACGGCCACGCGAAGGAGTTCTTCCTCGAGCAGTTGAAGGTAGGATAGATGTCAAAGCGCTACGTCCTCTTCCTTGCGAACTCGATCCTGTCAGAGGAGGACCTGCGCAGATTTTCAGAGCTCATCGGGGGGCGGCTGGGGGCGACCAAGGTCATTGCCATCAAGGAGAACCCGAGGGCAGTGATCGTGAAGACTACGAACGAGGCCGTTCCGCTCTTGCGAGACACTGGGGCGGGTATGAGAATGAGCAGGATAGTTCTGGTCAGCGTCCTGACCTCTGGAGCCATCGGTAACCTCAAAAGACGAGCCTCTGCGGCCGCGGCCAATGGCGAAGTATCTTAGCGATGAGTACTTCTCGCAGGTGCAGACAGCGCTTGCGCAGGACGCGAAGTGGGTGGAGAGCACGAAGAACTTCAAGACTAGCATCGGGTTTGGGGTTACCGACATCGGACAGTACTACGTGGTGAACGTGGACAACGGCGTGACCAGTCTGCAGAAGACCACTCCCGGGGCCCCGGCGGAGTTCTCCTTCGACGGTCCCTACGACACATGGACCAAGGTGCAGAAGGGGGAAGTGGACATTCAGTCGGCGGTGCTGAAAGGACAGCTCAAGTTCAAAGGCTCCATAACCAAAGTCATGATGTACAGGGACAAGCTCAACCGCGTCGCAGACGTGATGAAGGGAGTCCCCACAGAATTCTAGGCTCGAACGAAAACGTAGAACGGATTTCCCTCGCTGCTGAGGCGTGCCTCGACCCTCAACTTCATACCTGGCTTCGCCTCGTTCCACTTGACCCCCTCGAGCCAGGCCAGGACCTTCACGCCAATGGCGAACTCACCAATTGCAATCACATAGGGGTCGCTGCTGGCAAAGCTTGGGGGTCTGACGCTGGCGTAGGTGCAGGTGACCAGCGTCGCGTCCCGGCCGAGATCGACCCATTCGTGCTCGGATCCCATGCACCTCGGGCAGTCGGATTGGGGAGGAAAGTAGACGTCGCCACATTTCTTGCACCTCGTTGTGACGAACCTTCCGTTCCGGAGAGAATCCCAGAACTCCCTGGTCTTGGAAACGGGGAGATCAAACCTCAAGGTGAGGGACCTTCTTGAGTGCAGCATTGGCTCTTCGGACACCCTAGTCCCTCCCGAGGATGGTGACGTATGCATAGTGCCCGGTCCCGCCGATGTTGTGCACGAGTCCCACCCCTTTCTTTATTGAGGCCTGGTGCCTCCCCGCTTCACCCCTGAGCTGCTTTGTTATCTCCACGGTCATGGAGACGCCCGTCGCCCCGATCGGGTGTCCCTTCGCCTTGAGCCCCCCGTCGAGGTTCACGGGTATCCTTCCTCCTATCTCGGTTTGGCCTTCGCGAATCATCTTTGCGCCCTCTCCCTTCTTGCAGAACCCGAGGTCCTCGTAGGCCATTAGCTCAGCGATTGTGAAACAGTCGTGGGCTGTGGCGACATCTATGTCTCCGGGGCCTACTTTCGCCGAGGAGTATGCCGCCTTGGCTGCTCTTACCGCCGCCTCAAGGCCGACATAGCTCCCCCTCCTGCCAAGATTAGCACTGTCGGAGGAGGAACCGATTCCCCTGATCCAGACGGGCGTGTCGGTGAGCTTTTTCGCGACCTCTTCGGAGGCGAGCACCACGGCCGCTGAACCGTCTGTAAGAGGGCAGGCATCGAAAAGCTTCAGGGGCCAGGCTACCACCTGAGAGCCGAGGGCCTTTTCGAGCGTTATCTCCTTCTGGAACTGCGCCAGTGGGTTCATGGCGCCGTAGTGATGCGCCTTCACCGCGACCCTGGCCAGGTCCTCCTCGGTGGTTCCGAATCTGCTCATGTGGGCCACCGCATGGAGGGCGTAGTAGGCAGGGAAGGTCATGCCGAAGTTCTCGAACTCCCAGAAGTACGAGCCGGCCCTGCCAATCAGCTCCACGGCTGTTGGGGTGTCTACCTCCGTCATTTTCTCGACCCCCACGGCCATTGCCAGGTCCCCGTCTCCGCTCGCCACGCTGTCGTAGGCGGACTTCAGGGCGGCACTCCCGCTGGCGCATGCTGCCTCTACCCGCATCGTCCCCACGCCGCTGAGCCCGGCATATTCGTCGACCACCACCGCAGGCAGCGACTCCTGGCTCCACCCCCCCATGTTCCCCACGATTACGTTCCTGATGTCCTTCCTGTCCACCCCTGCGTCTTCGACAGCCTGCTTGATGGATTCGAACGCAAGCTCCCCTATGCTCACGTCCGTTCGTCTGCCGAACTTGCTGTGCCCTATTCCCACAACTGCGACTCTGTTCATCCCACCGGGCGCTCCGACGAAGCTAGGTTCACTTGAATCTCAGTTTCTCGTGATGGTGGACGGGCTCCTAGCCCACCACTCCCATCTCTTTGGCAACTTCCTTCATTACCGTCAGGCGCTGGATGTCGTTGGTCCCCTCGTATGTCTTGATAATTTGGGAGTCCCTCAGAATCCTCTCAACGTTCATGTCCGTGGAGACGCCATAGGCCCCCATGATGAGCATGGCGGAGTGCGCGTTCTTTTCCGCTGCCTCGGTCGCCGCTATCTTGGCGATCGAGGAAGCCTTGATGAAGTGCTTCCCCTTCGTTGTCAGCATGGCCGCCCAGTAGGTGAGGAGCCTCGCGGCGTGGACCGCCGCCGTCATCTCTGCTATCTTGAACTGGACTTGCTGGTAGCTTAGGAGATAGGTGTCGAATGTCTGCCTCTGAGTGGAGTAGTTCAGGGCCGCCTCCAGGGCAGCCTGGGCGAGGCCGACCCCCTGGGCTGCGACCCCGACCCTGCCGTGATCGTAGGTGGTCAGGGCGAGCTTGACCCCTCTCCCAATCTCCCCCAGGACGTTAGATTCTGGGACCTCCAGGTTCTCCAGCACGAGCTCTACAGGCTGGTCCCCTCTGAGTCCGATCACATCTGTCCGCTGCCCGACGACCAGCCCAGGCATCCCTTTTTCAGCTATGAATGCAGTCACACCGTGGTGGCGCCTCCCTTCCTCCTTAGGGGTCGTCCGCGCGAAGATCAGGAATATGTCAGCTTTGTCCCCGTTGGTAATGAACATCTTCTTCCCATTGACTACGTACTTGTCCCCCTGCTTCTGCGCAGTAGTCGTAATGGCCGCGACGTCGGAGCCCGTCCCCGGTTCAGTCATGGCGTGGGCAGCCACCTTCCCGTCCCTTGCTATCGGGACGAGGTACTTCTTCTTCTGCTCCTCGTTCCCAAACAGGTAGAGGGGGAATGAAACCAGGTAGGTTGCTCCGATGACCGCAGCGTACGCCGCAGAGAACCGGGCGACCTCCTCCATTGCAAGGACCAGAGACAGGTCGTCCCCACCACCGCCCCCGTACTGCTCGGGGAATGGGATGCCGAAGAGGCCGAGGTCCGCAGCCCTCCTCACAAGCTTCATGTCCATCTGGTTCTCCCTGTCGATCTTCTGGGCGACGGGTCCGAGTTCTTTCTCCGCGAAATCCCTGACCGCTCTTCTGAAGGCTTCCTGTTCATCGGTTATCTTGATCTCGTAGTCAGAGGAAGTTGGCGACAGAGTGCTCAACTCAGCCCGCCACCGGTCCGCTCATCGCCCTTCTTCCAACGGGTCCCCATTCAAAGTTCGTCAATTGTGGAATTACCTCGCGGTAACCACCGTTTCCAGTGAGATAACCTTTCGCTCAACTTGGCAATTCGGCATCAGAATAGGTCGGCGGAGAACGATTTCTGCACGGGTTAGGGTAGCGCCTCTCTCTCCTTTCACATAATAAAGCGTAAAGGAAGCAGAGGCCGAGCCCGAGACTCAGAGACCATGGAAATCAAGAGGGTTGCCGTAATCGGAGCGGGAGATATGGGCCACGGGATCGCTGAGCTCTTCGCCGTCAATGGGTTCGACGTCAACCTGATGGACAAGTTCCCTGACATGCTGGAGAAGGGGAAGGGCAGAATCGCCGCAAGCGTCGCCAAGCTGGTCGAGAGGGGGAAGATAACACAGGACGTAGCAAAGGCGGCTCTCTCCAGGCTGTCCTATTTCGGGGACATGGCGAAGGCGATCGATGGGGCAGACATGATCGTCGAGGCGGTGCCCGAGTCCCTCAAACTGAAGAAGTCCGTGTTCAAGGAGGCAGGCGAGCACGCCTCTCCCGAAGCGATATAGGCGTCCAACACCTCGAACATCAGAATCACCGACCTTGCTGAGGCCGTGCCCAGGCCGGAGAGAATGGTGGGGATGCACTTCTTCAATCCGCCCATGGTTATGAAGCTCGTTGAGGTGATACCGGGTGCAAAGACAGACCCGGTTGTGGAGGACCAGGTCGCCGAAGTCTGCGGGAAGCTCGGAAGGACCGCGGTTAAGGTGCTCAAGGACAGCCCGGGTTTCATCGTGAACAGACTCAACGCAGCCGACACGCTCTTCCTCTGCCTGATACTCGACAAGGGGGTAGCAACTCCTGCTGAGGTCGACGCCTACTTCAAGAGCCAGGGTCTGCCCATGGGGCCCTACGAGCTGACGGACTTCGTCGGCATAGACATCGCGGCAGACCAGCTTAGCTACTTTGCTGGGGTGCTCTCGCCAGAGTACGGCAAGGGGACGACCTTCGGCAGGATGGTAAAGGAGGGCAATTTGGGGAAGAAGACGGGCAAGGGGTTCTATGATTGGTCCACTGGCAGGGCGAAAATTCCCAATGCAGCGCCCACCGAGAAAGTCACCACCATGGATCTGTTCGCGCTGGAAATCAACGAGGCCGTGAAGCTGATCGAAGAGGGGGTGGCCAAGCCCGACGACGTGGAGAAGGGGATGGTCCTTGGAATGAACAGGCCCTTCGGTCCAATCTCGGTTGCCAAGGACCTCACCAACGCCGAAGTGAAGTCGAAGCTGGACGAGCTTGAAGCCAAGTTCGATTGTAAGATATTCGCCCCGGCGCGCCCCATCCAGGAGGGGAAACTCAGGGACGCCATTGAGGGGAGGCTGTCTCCAGCCGCTCCGCCACAGGCGAAGACCGAAGCCAAGGCCCCTACCCCGGGGGCCCCCAAGGCTGGCGGTGTCATCCTGCTCGAGAGGCTCGGGGGCGGTGTGGCTAAGGTGGTCCTTAACCGGCCGAAGTACAATACAATCAATGGCGAGGTACTTGACGGGCTCGACAGGATAATCACAGAGGTGTGGAGCGACCCGGAAATCAGGGTGGTCGTGGTGACTGGGGAGGGGCCCATCTTCTCGTCTGGCGCCGACCTGGGCCAGTTCTTCGCCAACCACGTAGCCTTCATGGAGTTCAACAGAAGAGGAGAGAGGATAATGAGGCGTCTCACAGAGCTCCCCAAACTGACGATCGCGGTGATGAAGGGGTACGCCCTCGGAGGCGCCCTCGAGCTGGCTGCGTCCTGCGACATAAGGCTGGCCACAGAGGACGTGCAGATGGGCTTCCCAGAGGTAACCCGGGGCATTGTCCCAGGATGGTCGGGTACTCAGAGGATACCCAGGCTAATAGGCCTCACCCAGGCCACGTCTCTGGTCCTCACGAGCGAGAGGATCAGCGGGCCGAAGGCTGTTCAGATAGGGCTGGCGACAAAGCTAATTCCGCCAGGGGACCCGGACGAGTACGCTCTCAAGTACGCGGCCGAGCTGGCCCAGAGCCAGGCCCCGGTAGCAGTGATGCTTGCGAAGAGACTCCTCAACAAGGGAGCCGAGGTCCCGTCGGACGTCGGACTCGAGATGGAGGCCGCCGCCCAGGGCGTCCTTTTTGGCACCGAGGACATCAAGGAGGGGGTTGCAGCGTTCCTCGGCAAACGGAAGCCGGAGTTCAAGGGGAAGTGATGAGCGACGACAGAGCTTAGAGAGGTCTACGTAGCCGACTACCTACGCGTCCCCTTCTCGCGCTCGAGGCCCGCCCAACCGGAGAGAGACGTCTACAACTCCATCAGGATGGACCATGCGCTCGGCCTCATAATCAAGAAGCTCTTGCAGAAGACCGCAATCGCCCCGGAGGAGCTGGGGGACGTCATCACGGGGTGCGCTCTTCAGACAGGAGAGAACTGGCTCTACGGCGGGAGGCACCCGGTCCTGCTGGCCGGGCTCCCTGTGTCCGTGCCAGCCCACGGCGTGGACAGGCAGTGCGCATCTTCGATGAACGCGGCCGCAGACGGGGCCATGGAGATAATGACAGGCAACTCAGACGTCGTCCTCGCCGGTGGGATTGAGCACCTCACCCACGTCCCGATGGGGAACAACCCGGCCCTTGTGCCCAACACGAGGCTCCTGACCAGGCCGGAGTACATGAAGTACCAGATGAACGTGGGCTACTCGATGGGTCTGACCGCGGAGAAGCTGGCGGGGGAGGCCGACATTAGCAGGGAGCAGATGGACCAGTTCTCCTACGAGTCTCAAATGAAGGCGTCGAAGTCTCTGGACAGCGGATGGTTCAAGCCCGAGCTGATGGAAATGAGGGTGGAGGTGGGAGGGGAGGAGAGGGTAATAGAGGTCGACCAGAGCATCAGGAAGGACACCACGCTGGAAGGGCTGGCCAAGCTACCTCCGTCTTTCAAGACGGGGGGCCTTGTGACGGCAGGGAACTCGTCCCCCCTGAACGCGGGGGCGGCCATGGTGGTGCTCGCTTCCAAGGAAAAGGTGTCCGAGCATAAGCTGAAGCCGCTGGCCAAGGTGATCTCCATGGGTTGGGCGGGGGTCGACCCCAGCGTCATGGGGAAGGGGCCAGTTCCTGCGTCCCAGAAGGCACTCGCCAAGGCAGGCCTGAAGCCGGAGGACATCGACATCTGGGAGATCAACGAGGCCTTCGCCGTGGTTCCCCTATACGCCATCCAGCAACTACATATGGATCCGGTCAAGGTGAACATCCACGGTGGGGCCATCGCCATAGGGCACCCCCTCGGAGCGTCTGGAGCCAGGCTGGTAGGTACCCTAGGAAGGGAACTGCAGGAGACCGGGAAGAAGTATGGCCTGGCCACCCTGTGCATTGGCGGAGGGCAGGGCTTCGCCATGGTTCTGCAGCGTGCCTAACAGCCAATGATGCTCCGCAGGAGTGACCATGTGCGGGTCAGGCAATCACTCGTCTGATCTCTTTCCACTCAGGTAGAACGTGCCGAGAGACTTGGCACAGAGCCGTCCGTCTGCGTCCTTTATCTCCCCCTCCGCGACCGCCGTCGAGCCTCCTCGTCTGATCACGACCCCCTTCGCTGTGAATGGGCCTTTTCTAAGCGGCGCCAGGAAGCTGACGTTGAGTTCGAGACTTAGTTGGTCTATCCCTGGATTTACGGTCATGACAGCCATGCCGCAGGCGCTGTCCATGGTGTACAGCACGACCCCGCCGTGAACAATCCCTCCCCTCCTAGTAATCGCCTTGCTGTAGGGGAACCTCAGTTCTGCGACTCCCGCGCTCATCTTCAGCACCTTGAACCCCACAATCCTGAACAGCTCGCTGTCTGCACGGAACACCCTTTCCACCTCGTCCTCGACATCAAAGCCCAATTCCCTCCCTTGCGCGAAGAGCTTCTCGAAGCTGCCTACGCTCTCCAGAATTCTATCGAAATTATCCGAGTCCTGTATTCGGATTGGACTCGAACCCTTTCCATCGCTCATGGCGCGGCCGTTCTGGGCTAGCCTAATTACTCTTCCAATCGTTCGCACGAATCGCGGAATCGTTAATATTGGTGGAAGCCACCACTTCGCCCGATCTCCATGACAATCCGGTCGGTTAACCCCTACAACAATCAGGTGGTAAAGACGTTCGAAGAATTTAGCGACGAACTTGTGGACGAACTTGTCGCCAGGGCTTACGCCGCCTACCAGTCCTGGCGCAAGACCAGCTTCAGGGAGAGGTCCGAGTACCTCCTCCGTGTGGTCAAGGAGATGCAGAACAAGACGCAGGAGCTGGCAGGACTTGCCACTCTCGAGATGGGGAAGAGAATCAGGGAGAGCGTGGGGGAGCTCAAACTGAGTGCAAGCATAGTGGAGTACTACGCTGTCAACGGGGAGAAGTTTCTGCAGCCTCAGAAGATTGACGCGAGGTACGGCGAAGCGGAGATTCACTACGAGCCTCTGGGCCCGTTATTGGGGGTAATGCCCTGGAACTTCCCCTACTATCAGGTAGTGAGGTTCGCCGCGCCCAACATCATGGCTGGGAACGTCGTTCTGGTCAAGCATTCTTCGAACGTTCCGCAGACTTCGATTGCAATAGAGCAGGTATTCCAGGCAGCCGGGGGAATGGAAGGGCTCTACACCAACCTGCTGATCACGAGCTCGAAGGTGGGACGATTAATCGAGGACCCGCGGATCGCTGGCGTATCCTTGACCGGTAGCACGGATGCGGGGAAGGCGATAGCGGCCAAGGCGGGGGAGAACCTGAAGAAGGTCGTCCTTGAGCTCGGGGGGAGCGACCCATTCATTGTGTTGGACGACGCCAATCTCGAGAAGGCGGTTGCCCAAGCCGTATGGAGCCGCATGCTCAACGACGGGCAGCAATGCACAGCGGCGAAACGCTTCATCGTGTCTGAAAAGGTTGCCGACAGGTTCCTATCGGGATTTGTCGAGGCACTCAAGAAGCTCCAGCCCGGAGACCCCATGGTCCTCGAGACTACACTTCCGCCTCTAAGCTCTGAAAGCCAGGCAAAGACACTCGAGAGTCAGATCAACGTCGCCGTTTCCCACGGGGCGAAGGTCCTCCTTGGAGGTAGGCGGATCGACAGGCCGGGTGCCTACCTAGAGCCAACCATTCTCACCGACGTCAGTCCCGACTCGCCGGCATACAGGGAGGAGTTCTTCGGGCCCGTAGCCCTCTTCTTCAAAGCGAAGGACGACGCCGACGCGGTGCGCCTTGCCAACGACACCCCTTTCGGGCTCGGAGGCGCAGTCTTCACTGAGGACCCGGAGCGGGGAAGGGTGGTGGCCGCCCAGGTGGAAAGCGGGATGGTGTGGGTCAATCACCCTACGCTCTCCTCACCTGAGTTGCCCTTCGGCGGAATCAAGAACTCCGGCTTCGGCAGGGAACTCTCCTCGCTGGGGATAACGGAATTCGTCAACAAAAAACTCGTCAGGCTGACTTCCGTCAGCGACCCGTTCTAGCCCTGCAGAACAGTCTGTGGACTTTAGGGATTAGGGGTTGCCGATGGAAGCCTTCCAGATGACTCTGTTAATAAGCAAGTGCAGAGGCGCTCTTCACAAGTGGCATAGATGGATTTCGAACTTCCTGACGATCTGAAAGAAATTAGAAGGAAGGCGAGGGAGTTTGCCCTCAAGGAGATTACACCTGAATTCGCCCAGAAGTACGACAGGGAGGAAACCTTCCCCGAAGAGCTGAGGAAGAAAGCCTACGCCAGCGGGCTCGTCGACTATTCGAACCCCTGGTCCGTCCTAATCCTGCAAGAAGAGTTCTGCAGGGTTGACGCCGGGACGGGAATCTGCGCAGTCTCCGGATTTTTCGGTCTGGAGACGATCCAGCTCTTCGGAACAGAAGAGCAAAAGGCGAAGTACGTGCCCATGGTCACGAGCGGGAAGGCCATGATGGGCCTTGCCGTCACCGAGCCGTCTGCAGGCAGCGACGTGGCTGGGATCAAGACGACGGCGACGAGGTCGGGAGACTATTACACCCTCAATGGTGCGAAGATGTTCATCACCAACGGCCAGCTGGCGGACTTTCTCGTGACGCTCACGCGGACCTCGCCCCAGACTCAGAAAAGGCACCACGGGATGAGCCTGTTTATCGTTGAGACGGGCACCGAGGGGGTCACGAGGAACAAACTCCACGAGAAGCTCGGTGTCCGCGCCACAAACACTGCTGAGATTGTGCTGAGCGATGTGAAGGTCCCCGCCAAGAACCTCATCGGCGAAGAGGGGAGAGGGTTCTACTACGTGATGACCTTCTTCGACATCAGCAGAATCTACACGGCCATACAGGCGGTCGGCATCGCTCAGGGGGCCCTTGACAGGGTCCTCGACTACGTGTTTGCCCAGGGGATGGAGAACATGAAGGAAGAGACCCTCATGATTATTGGCGAGATGGAAATGAGAATTGAGGCGGCCCGACTGCTGACATACAGCGCTGCCTCGCGCCTCTTCAAGTTCAACCCCGACCCGAAGCTTACGAGCTCGGCAAAGGCGTTCGGATCCGAAACCGCGGTCTGGGTCACCGAGAAGGCGATGGAGATTACGGGGCTCCAGGGGCTCTCCGGCGACCTAGAGAGGTTCTTCAGAGACGCGAAGATAATGGAAATCTGGGAGGGCACGAGCGAGGTCGAGAAGCTGACAATAGCGAGGACGATGTTCAGGGAGATGATGAAAGAGTTTCTCGGAGAGAAGGGAGGTGCGAAAGCATGAGCAGCGAGGAGCACCAACTGCTCAGGAGCAGCGTCAGGGAATTCGCCCAGAAGAACATAGAAGTCATATCAGCGAAGATAGAGCGAGACGGGCTGCGCCCTGAGACTGTTATGGCAATGGCCGCCCAAGGGTTCCTCGGTGCCAGCGTGCCGAGCGAACTAGGCGGCACTGGCCTCGACGAGCGGGGATACATGATAGTGTTGGAGGAGCTGGCCAGGGTATCTCCGTCCGCAGCAGTGAAGGTACTCATTACCAACTCGTTGTATGCTCCTCTCGCGATGGCCACAGGAAAGGGGAAGGAGACGCTCGAGGACGTCAGTTCCGCCAAGATCAACGCGACCGTGGCGCACACCTGCCTCCTCGAGGGCTACAGGGAGCAGACGGGAGTCACCTTCTCCAACTCCCACGCCAAGGGAGTGAAGGAGTATGTCCTCAACAGCGACGCCGGTCTGGTCATCATGACTGCGAATGGTACCCCGGGCACCCTCCTCTTGGTTAGGGGCGGAGTCGAGCCGGTGGGCGATCAGACCCGCCTCGGCTTCAGAGGGTTGCGCTTCTCTTCGGTCAAGGTCGATTCTGGGGACGTCGAGGTCCTTGGAGGGAACGGAATGGAAATGCTGGAGGAAGCCTTGAATGGCATGGACCTCGAGGTCGCTGCCATAGCCTTGGGGATTACCGCTGGCGCCGTGGCCAAGGCCATAGACTATTCCAAGGGCCGCACAACTTTCGATCACCCGCTCAAGGATTACCAGCCGGTGGCCTTCTCGCTGTCCTCCCTGAAATCTGAGGAGGAGATGCTCAGGACATTCATCTACGGTGAAGGGCTCTCAGGGATGGCCAAGGTAATGGCACGGGTCAAGTCGACCCAGCTTGCCCGAAGTGCGACGAAGCAGGCCCTGCAGGTTCACGGAGGGTATGGGTACTTCGGAGACTTCGGCGTTGAGAAGTTCTACAGGGATGCCATGGCCCTCCCCCTGCTCTTCTCGAGAGGGGTGAAGGACATGCAGAGGCTCTCGCAGGCGGTTTTCGAATCGAAAGCTGGATTCATGTAGCCAGCGAGAAAAGTCAGAAGACGGTTGTCGGGGCATCGGAGGTTATGGAGCGTCCACGTCACGGCTTCAGTATGGCCCGGCCCTGGATCTCGCCACGCCCCAGCTTGGACAGAACCTCGTTTGCTTCCTCCAGACGATAGGATGCGGTGACCACCGGGGCAACCGCCCCGCTCTTGGCCAATTGGACTAGTTCGGCCAGTTCGGCGAGCGATCCGGTGAAGCTTCCCTGGACCTGAGCGCCCAGCAGCGGGAGCATTGGGAGCGACAGCTGGATTGCCCCTCCCATCAACCCGACCAGGACGAGCCTACCCTCATGGCCCAGGAGCCTTACCCCGAGGGAGACAGTAGTTGGCTTCCCCACGAAATCGACGATGGCGTCTGCGCCTCTCCCGCCGTTGAGTGCCTTCACTCCCGAAGCGAGCTCCTTGGGGTCCACCTTGGCGGAGTTGAAGGTGTGGTCGGCTCCCAGCTTCGCGGCCAGATCGAGCTTCGAGTCATCAATGTCCGCCACTGCTATCCTTGCGCCGGTGGTCTTCTTCGCTATCTGAATGGCAGTCGTCCCCAAGCCCCCGGCGCCCACTATAAGGAGGAGATCGTCGGTGTGGAGAGCACACTTTCTCAGGGCGCTGAAGGCGGTCAAGCCGGAGCAGGCGAGAGTGGCCGACTGGGCCGGGTCGATTCCGTCTGACCTTATCAAGTACCGCGAGTCAGGAACGAATACGCAATCTGCGTAGCCTCCGTCCTTCATGAACCCCAGGAACCCAGGCCTTCCCTCACACATGTTCTCTCTTCCTGCGAGGCACTTCCGGCATGCCCCGCAACCGATCCAGGGATAGACCACCACCTCGTCCCCCATCTTGAACCCCGTCGCCCCCGTTTCGCCCCCCAGCTCCTCCACGCTCCCCGCAATCTCGTGACCGGGCGTCAACGGCAAGAATGTCCCGCCCCCAGTCGCAGACAGCTTCCTTCCCTCTCCAAGGTCGTACGCTCCTGAAATCAGGTGGATGTCTGTGTGGCACACCCCAGCCGCGCCCACCCTCACTAGGACCGAGCGCGGGCCGAGCCGGGGAGTCTCCACTGACACCGCCACAAGCGGCTGCCCCTCAGCAACGAGCCTCATGGCCCTCAATCGGAAAACCTCACCTTCTCGGGGTCGGGTTCGAAGCGAGGGAGACCCATTCGGCTTTGCATCTCGTGCACTGGAATCGGGCGAAGGTCGTCTTCTGCTCGCCGTACGGCTCCGTGGAAGCGACGGCCTTCCAGTTGTGGCTCTCCAAGAACCGGACCACGTCTCCTACCTTTGTCATGTCGAACTCCTTCGGTGGCGGACAGGGGCTCTCCTTGCCTCGCAATGCCGATCACCACATGATCCTGAACTTGCATTGGTCAGCGCCCATCGCTTCGCATTCGATTTCTACTACGGACACGTGGTCCGACTGGAAAGCGACCGTACTGAATCCCTTGTAGAACCCCTTGATGTAGTGACAGACGGGGCGGGACGCTTTGATCCTCCTCACCAGGGGATTGTTCTTGGTGTACATGGTAACCGACCTCCCTTTAATGTCGAAGTCGGCGACGGTCGACTTCCCCCACCCCAGGTTGGTGTAGAGGTCAGCCATCAGCTGTAGGAATCCCTCCTGCCCGATCTTCGCCACCAGCTTCTTCAGTCGTTTCCCTTCCGCCGTGCCAGCTTGGTTGCCGGCGTTGTACCAGATGAGGTCCGAACCGACATGCAGCATCTCCCTCACGCTGGCGAAAACCTGCTCGAGCGCGCTCATGCTAATCACAATGACATCGTCCCCGTTGGGCGCAGCGAGCTCACCCAGATCCGGGTCAAACACCAGCTCGTCGATGTACTTGGGCCTCGCCCTATGCGTCTTCTCTCCCCGTTCCCCGCTCCCTCCTGAACGGCCCTCCTTCACGCTGCTCTCCATGAGAAGAGCACGGCCCCCACTTCTAATATGCATTCTGCGTTAGCGCATCTGTCAGAAGCAGACTCTATGAAGGTCGGCCCGCCCTAGTGGCTGATTACGTTGGAGTACTTCTCTCGCAACGGTTTCTTGTCTATCTTCCCTGTGCTCGTCTTGGGAAGCTGCTCCTCGAGTATGACGTAATGGTCGGGGACCCAGAACTTCGCCATCTTCCCTTCCGCCACGAAAGCCTCCATGTGCTTCCTGAGGTCGTCGCCGGTAGCCGACTGGTTCTGCCTCAAGGAGACGACCGCGAGCGGCCTCTCCCCCCACCTCTGATCCTTGGCTCCGATCACGGCCGCTTCGAACACGGCGGGGTGACGAACCAGGAGGTCTTCGAGGATTATGGTAGGTATCCACTCCCCTCCGCTCTTGACCGCGTCCTTTATCCTGTCGACGATGGTCACGTATCCTTCCTCGTCCATGACGGCCATGTCCCCAGTGTGCAACCATCCGCCCCTCCATAGCTCCTCCGTCTTGACCGGCTCCTTGTAGTACTCGTCCGTCAACCAAGGCCCGCGAACGACTATCTCCCCTGCCGTCTTGCCGTCTCTCGGGACGTCCTTCATTTCGGGGTCGACCACTCTGATTGCCACAAGAGGTATCGGAATGCCGGTCTTTAGAAGGACGGCGTCTAGGCTCTGTTCTCCGCTCAGGTTGATGCTCCGGTCAGTCGGGTTGGCCAGCGTCAGCACAGGAGCCGTTTCGCTGAGCCCGTATCCCGCCATGACGCTAATCCCCAGCTTCTGAGCCCTGAGAGCCATCTCCCGCGGCAGGGCGCCTCCGCCGACGCTCACCTTCCACTTCCCGAGAGCGTCCCTGTACTTTTCAACCGCAGGGTGTACGAGAATCATGTTCAGCACAGTCGGGACCATGTTGGACCAGGTGACCCCCTCGCGGGCAATCAGCTCGAGGATGTTCGTCGGGTCGTACTTCCCGGCGAGCACAGTCTTCTGGCCAATAAGCCCAACGCCGTAGGGGACGCCCCAGCTGTGTACGTGGAAGAACGGGACCAGGGGCATGACCACGTCCCTGGCGTCCAGCCTGTTCCGGGGATAGCTGCCTGCCAGGCCTATTTGCGTGCTCAGCGTATGCAGGACGAGCTGCCTGTGGGTGAACCAGACCCCCTTCGGAAGCCCGGTGGTCCCAGAGGTGTAGAAGATGGTGGCCCTGGTGTCCTCGCTGAGAGCAGGGAACTCGTACTGAGGGTCGGCTCCAGCCAGGAGGTCGTCGTAGAACTTCGAGTTGGGGAAGGGCACTGAGGGCGCAGACCCGGTGTCGCTCATGGATACGACTCCCTTGAGCGACTTTATGCTCCCAGCAAGCTTCGCCGCGATTGGCAGGAACTCGTCCCTGATGAGGACGAACTCGTCCTGGGCGTGTACCATGGTGTAGGCAAGGTGCTCAGGAGGGAGCCTGATGTTCACGGTGTGCATAGTGGCCCCCATCATGGGAATCGCGTAGTAAGCTTCCATGTACCTGTTAGTATCGACGTCGATGACAGCCACCGTCGTCCCCTTCTTCACCCCCATCTTCTCAAGCCCCGAAGCCAGCCTCCGCACCCTGTCGTAGAAGGTAACCCAGTCGTAGCGGGACCTGCCGTAGACAATTTCCTGGCGGCTCTTGCGGTGTAAAGTGTTCAGTAGCAGCTTGTCGATGGTTAGCTCGTAACGAGAGGCGGCCATCTCCGCCATTGGTCCTGATGCGGAGAGAGTGATATTAAAGCGTAATTCGCTGCAGGCGACCGGATTCACTAAGGCGTTCGGTCAGAGCCCCTGACGCGCTGCGTCGAAGGGCAGGCGTTCTTCAACCGTGAGCGGTGGGTTTCTGCGGTCCGCTCTTACCGATGCCCTTCTGCATGATGTCCCTCACAAGAGACTTGGATTGGCCGAAGTCGTACTCTCGTGAGAGCGCGATGAGGCTCGCCGCTATCGAGCCTTCCGCGTGGATCATGCCTGGCGCAAGCAGCCCTCCCATGGACCCTATGAGCTCTCTGATCAGGCGAAACAGGTTCATCCTCTCCTCGGCCGACATTTTCGCGTTCCCCGCCAGGTACTTCTTCATCAGGGGCCCTATGTCGTTACGGGCGTAGTCCTGGGGGCTCGGCATAGTGGAGATCAGCCCCCCGGCGATGTCCACCATGTTCTGGACGGAGCTCATGTACTGGGTGTTCGACTGGAGCTTGCCTATGTTTGCCCACAGGCTGTTGGGGTACACTATGCCCGTGAGCTCGTCCTTGACGGCTTCGAGGGCAGCGAGCTTGATCGCCATCCTAGACTGCTCGCGGTACATTATCAGGTGAGCGAGTTTCTCCCTGACATGGGAGGCGCCGTCCGTGCCGTTCTGCTCGGCCATCAACTTGGCAGCTCCCAGGATGGTGTCTGCGATGACCTGCCTGTAGGAGAGGGCCGTGAAGCGGTGATAGAGACCGAACAGGTTGGCCAGTATGCCCGCGGCCTCCCATTCCCTAAGGAGGAAGACCCGCTCGTTGGGGACGAACACGTCGTCGAAGATGGTCAGCGATTCCACCTCTATGTTCTTCGCAGAGATCATGCCCTCCTCTGGCGTCATGGCGCTCTCTGCCTCCATGAGTGGGCGGGCAACCAGCTTCAGCCCCTTCGTGCTCGCAGGGACGGAGAACGCCACCGCGTAGTCCCTATCTGCCTCGGTCATGGCCCTGGTCGGGAGGACAACCACCTCGTCAGAGACGATTGCCTGCGTTGTGTGCGCCTTCGCCCCTCTTACGATGATCCCCTTCTCGCTCGAGTCGACGACCCGCAGGTACAGGTCCTTGTCAGCCTGCTCACTGGGCCTGAGCATCCTGTCGCCCTTGACGTCGGTCTGGCCCACCGCCAGTGCCAAGTCGTTCCTCGCGACGTACTCGTGGAATCTCGAGACACGCTGGAAGTAGCCCTTGCTTGGATCCCTTGCGTCCAGGGCCTTCGACACGATCATCAGGGCCATTATCGCGTCGGACCCGATGGCCTGGACGATGTTGAATACCCCGCCGCCTGCCCGTGTCGTTTCTTCGATCAGGCGCGACCTAATCAGCATATCCTGAGGCGTCTTGCACAGTTTGTAGAACGTGCTGACCTGGCGCCCGTCGACGACGGTCATGGGCGAAGGTTTGAAGTTGGGATCCTTCTGGAAACTGTAGAGCTGGGCGGCGTGTTCCGCTGCCAGGCTCAGGTAGGGATGTTTCGTGACGTCCCTGACTTTTTTCCCCCGGTAGTAGACCTCCCTCCCGTCAGCGAGACTTCCGAGATACTGCTTAGCACTCCTCATGGCGATAATCCTGCAACGAAATGCAGTCAGGTCGCGTTAAAGGCTTCTCATGTGCGAGATCACTGTGCTCTCCTCTCCATTGGACTATCGAGGTGGTTGGTTTCAAGACGCGAGGATGTGTGCGATAATCTTCCAAACGGGCGACCAATCATCGGCCACAAGCCGATACCTTCGGCCGCGGCCAATGACCCTGCGCACGACGCCGCACCCAACTAGGAACTCCACATGGGCGATCGTCTCCATGACCGCAAGCCACCTGTCGACATCCCCCAGTAGCTCGTACGGCCCTCTCGACCACTTCACACGAGCAGTCACCTCGGCGGCCGAATGCTCTCCCCCGCGTAGGCCTTCAAGGACTTCGCGCAGGCGCTCTTTGTGGTGGTCTGAAATGGTCTCTATCCTTTTCGGAACATCCCTGATGACATTTCCGTGGCCGGGCAGGGCAGTCGTGGGAGCCAGGCGCTTGACCTTCGCCAGGGAAGTGAGGTACGAGCGCAATGGGTCGTATCGGGGGAGCGGATAGAATGCGACGTTCGGCGTCTCGCGTGGGAGGATGTGGTCGCCTGATATGAGCCGCCCATCATTCGAGCGGTACAGGCAGACATGGCCCGGAGAGTGCCCGGGAGTATGAAGAACGGTCCAAGCGCCCGATCGAGCGTTAATCGTCTGCCCCTCGACCAGATATGAGTCCGGCTCAGGGAGAATTCGACTGCTTGCGGAGATCGCGGCCTTCACCGTCTCGAGAACGTCCCCCGGGAAGCCGAGCCTATCCGCGGCGTACGCCATGCCTCTGTTGAGGACGCGATAGTAGTAGCTCCTGTGAAGAGTCTCTCTCTTATGATAGGACACCTTTGCCGAGTACTTCCCGATTATTGACTTGGACCCGCCGAAGTGGTCCGGGTGCAGGTGCGTGATGAGCAGCCTTTCTACTGCCACCTCTCCGAGACCGTCCTCAATCGCGCCCACCAGGTCGTTACCCGTGCGCGCCCATCCCGAATCAACCAGGACGTACCTCTTGGGCGACGTTTCTATCAGATAGCAGTGGACCCGGCTCACGACTTCGGCATATTCGCCTGGCTCGGAGGTGGTCAGGCGGATTACACCGTCGTCGATTTCCTTGATCTCCGCACCCAACCTATCGCGCCCCGAGGGTGCGCTCTTATGACTCTGTGCTCCCTCAATCCACCTCTCGGAGAAGAGCCTCTGGGCGGTGGCCCCTTGGGAAGAGGAGGCAGCACCAGGGGGCCGGTGTGGGATATTTGACGGAGGAAAATATTCCAAATGATAAATAATCGCTGTCCTGAAACCATAACGGCCAAGGGACTCTGGGAGATGCCCCAACAGAACAGGCTGCGCCCCGGAAATCCGATGACAGGGTTCATGGAAGGTCTAGAGATAAAGAGAATCAGCCCAGCCAGGAACGCGCTCAGGAGCGAGATGGGCTCGCTCGACGAGCTCGCTGCCTCCATTGCGGAGAAGGGACTTCTCGAGCCGATAGTGGTGAGGTTCGCGCCGGATGGTTTCGAAGTCGTTGCAGGGAACAGGAGGCTCGAGGCATGCAAGCGGCTCGGTATGAGAAGCATTCCCTGTCACATCGTTGACCTCGACGACAGGGAGGCGTTCGAGGTCTCCCTCGTCGAGAACATCCAGCACGAGACCATGAACCCCATCGATGAGGCCCGGGCTTTCAAGAAATATGCTGAAGACTACGGATACGGGGGAATCACGCAACTGTCTGAGAAGATAGGTAAGAGCCAAGCCTACATCAGCAACAGGATTCGGCTGCTCGCCCTGCCCAAAGGAGTTAGGGACGACCTCATTCGGCGCCGAATAAGCCCGAGTGTCGCCCAGGAATTGGTTTCTCTTGGCGACGAGGACGCGGACGATTTCGTTGAGATAATCCGCGAGCGGCATCTTTCGATGAGGGAGGTAAGGCGAATCGTGAGGCGGCGTCGAGGGCACGTGTCGGGACAGCTCTCATCGCTTTCCTCCACTGACCTAGACGCCCGCGCGCCAGACCTGACTGAGCTAAGAGCCCAGGTGGCAGACAGGGCGATTGCGAGGGCTGTTGCTTCGATGAGGGTCGACTCTTACAGGCTGGGAGAGGTGATTGATGACGTCGCCGACCAGTGGGTTCTCACGGAGACCCTCCTCCCGTGCAGGGACACATTGAACGAACAGATAGATACCCTTCTACGTTTCAGAAAGAAGTTCATTCGAGAATCCGTGAAGCACTGATCTCCGTCTGGCTCGAAGACCGATGGCCTTCGTTCAGCTAAAGAGCGTCATGTCAGGATAATGGATAAATTGAATGCAACGAGCTGATTCCTACAATGACGTCCAAGGCAGGAAGCAACTCCATGCCCGAGTCGGGACGAATGAACGCGAAGTCAATCAAGAAAGTCGCTGTGCTCGGTGCAGGGACTATGGGTCATGGAATTGCTCAGCTGGTGGCGCAGGTTGGATGCACCGTCACACTCCGAGACGTCGAAGACAGATTCCTTGATTCGGGGATGGAGAAAATCAGGTGGAGCCTCGGGAAGCTCGTTGAGAGGAACAGAATCGCCAGGGAGCAGGCCGGCGCCGTCCTTCAGCGAATAGGAAAGACTACTGACCTGAAGCTTGCTGTTTCTGAGTCGGACCTGGTTGTCGAAGCAACACCGGAGGTGATGGAGCTCAAGAAGGAACTGTTCGCCTCAATTGACCAATACGCTCCCCCGGACGCAATCCTTGCGTCTAACACAAGTTCTCTTCCGATATCAGAGATGGCCAAGGCGACTGCTAGGCCCGAGAACGTTGTGGGAATGCACTTCTTCAACCCGCCTCAGCTAATGCGCCTGGTGGAGATAATCCTGGCACCCCAGACCGCCTACTGGGTCGCCCAGACCGCTACTGAGTTTGCAAAGGGGCTTGGAAAGGAAACGATTGTCTGCAGAAAGTATGTTCCTGGGTTCGTCGTGAACAATGTTCTCCATGCGCTGGGTGAGGTCCCGATGGCGATGTATGTGAACGCTGACGCTTCCCCGGAAGAAATCGATTCGGCGTTGATCAACAAGGCCGGCTTCCCCATGGGGGTCTTCCTACTCCGGGACTACAGCGGAATCGACGTCGGATACAACGTCCAGAAGCTGTTCGAGAGCAACGGTTACCCCCCTGAACCTGGATCCCCGCTGAAGAGAATGGTAGAGGAAGGGAGACTTGGTGCGAAGGCTGGGCGCGGATTCTACGAATGGAAGGAAGGGCAAAGGCCCAAGATATCTGTTGACGCTGGAAAGAGAATCGACACCACTCCCATAATAGCGAGCGGGGCCAACGCCGCAGCGGAGCTCATAAGGCAGGGGGTCGCGACACGAGAGGACATCGACAAGGGAATCAAGCTAGGACTTGGGTTTCCGAAGGGAATTCTTGAGATGGGGGACGAGATTGGGCTCGACAGGCTCGTGGAATCCCTGACCTCGTTTAACGAGAGGCACGGACGGAAGGATCGCGAGCTTTCGCCTCTCTTGTTGGGGCTTGTCCGGGAAGGGAAGCTAGGCAGAAAGACGGGAAAGGGCTTCTACAATTACGGCTAGACCTCCCTTGCGTCGGGCTCCGCAGAGCCTGGACCATCCGGTCACTCGGGCGTCTGAGTTGGGTCAAGGAGCAAGGTAGGCTTCGCGGACGTGCGGGTTGGTAGCGAGGTCCTGGTTCGTTCCGCTCAGGGCGACCCTGCCGACCTCCAGGACGTAGGCGCGATGAGCAATGGTCAGGGCCTGTCGGGCGTTCTGCTCCACCAGCAGTACGCTCATACCGCTCTTTGCTATTTCTTTGATGCCCCGAAAGATGGCCTCCTGCGCGAGAGGTGCCAACCCAAGTGAAGGCTCGTCGAGCATGAGCAGTTTGGGGTTGGACATCAGTGCGCGGCCAATGGCCACCATCTGCTGTTCCCCTCCGCTGAGGGTTGAGGCGAACTGCTTGGACCTTTCCTTCAGCACGGGGAAAAGGGCATAGACCCTCTCGCGGTCCTCTTCGATCTGACGGTTCTCCTTTCGTAGATATGCGCCAAGGAGCAGGTTCTCCAGCACCGTCATCTCTGGGAAAAGCCTCCTGCCTTCCGGGCAATGAACCACGCCGGCCTTCACGATTTCATGACGGTGGAGGGCGTCGAGTCGCGCGCGGTCGAAAAGGATCTCCCCCGTACCTCGCACGAGCCCAGATATTGCCCTCAGGAGCGTGCTCTTCCCTGCACCATTGGCACCCAGAACCGCGACTACCTCGTTCCCTTCGACATTCAGCGTGACGTGGTCGAGGGCGAGAGCCTTGTCGTAATGGACGGCGAGGTCCTTGACTTCGAGCACTTGCCTATCCCTTACCCAGATAGGCCTCCAGTACCTTTTGGTCGCTCAATATCTCCTGGGGGGTGCCTTGGGAGAGAAGTTTTCCATGGTCGAGCACCAACATCCTGTTCGCCATCTGGACCACCTTAGAGACCTTGTGCTCCACCATCAGCAGCGTAAGGTTCCTGCCGGCCTTCACACGCGCCAGGGCGTCGGAGAGTTCCTGCGTCTCCTGGGCGCTAAGCCCACTAAAGACCTCATCGACGAGAAGGACCTCGGGGAAGGTCGAAAGGGCGCGCGCCAGTTCCAGCTTCTTCAATTCTCCATGAGAAAGGTTCCGCGTCAGAGAGAGCGGAGCTCGTAGTAGGCCCACAACCTGAAGAAGTTCCATCGCCTGTTTCGTGAGTTCCTCGCTGCCTCCCTTCCTGATCAGCCTTCCTTTGCCCTGAATCAGCCCCACGAGCACGTTCTCCAGTACGGTGAGGTCCTTGAACGGCCGGACTATCTGGAACGTGCGGTTCATGCCTCTCTGGACGATCTGGTTGGGACTCTTGCCAGTTATCTCGCGACCGTCAAGTGTGACCATGCCTGATGTCGGGCGTTGGAAGCCGGTCATCAGATCGAACAGTGTAGTCTTGCCGGCTCCGTTCGGACCAATCACGCCGACTGTTTCTCCCTGGTCGACCTGGAAAGTAAGGCTGTCTAGAGCCACAAGGCCGCCGTACTTCTTCGTCAGCTTTTCGACAAGTACCCTAGGTGGCAGCCTGTTTCCCTCCCAGTAGCCTCCTGATTCTCATCCCCCTGAGGTTCGACTTCAGCCTTCCCAGGAGGCCGCCCGGAAACGCCAGGACTATCGCCATAAGCAGGACGCCATAGGCAAGGATAGAGATGTCAGAACTTACCCCCAGGCCATCGAGCACCACGACCAGGAGATAGGCCCCCACCACGGGGCCCACAATGGTTGCAATCCCCCCGACTATGGTCATTGCTATGACTTCGAACGAGATGTTACTGGAGAAGGTGTCTGGCCCGACGAATTTGAACAACTGTGCCTGGTACGCGCCCGCCATCCCGGTGAAGAACGCGCTGATGATGTACGCCATCAGCTTGTATTTCGTTACGTTCATGCCCGTGGCTGACGCCGCCTTTTCGTCGTCCCTAATCGACTCGAGGGCCAAGCCGAGGCGCGAGCTCGCCAGGAAGATGAGGAAAATGACTGTCGCCAGCATCAACAGGAGCGAACCATAGTACTGAACTACGTAACTGTCGGAGATGCTGGCCAACCCATACAATCCGTGTTCGCCGCCGAAGACGGAGGAAAGGCTGAATGTGAGGTCCCCCGCTATCAGGGGGAATATGAGGGTGGCCAGGGCGAAGTACGGGCCCTTCAGCCTAAGTGTGGGATAGCCGAACACGATACCTATGGCGATAGCGACTGCCCCTGCCAGAGGGATGGTGAGCACGGGGCCGTACTTGAGGTTGAGATTCATGAACCCCGCAGCATAGCTCCCGACACCGAAGAAAAGGGCCTGTCCGAAGTTGAACCTCCCGGTCAGGCCTGTGAAGAAGTCCCAGCTGGCAGCAACGACGGCGAAGATGTTAGCGAACGTCATTATTGTGAGGGCGAAGTCATTCGTATAGACTAACGGGAGAAGAACAAGCGTGAGCGCGAGCACGATTCCGAGAACAAGGAACCGAGAAAGCCTAGGCATCTCCCTGTTACTCCTCCACCCTCCCGAGCAGCCCCTTGGGGCGCACAAGGACCGCCACTGCGATGACGGCGAGAGGAACTATGATTTCGTAGCTTGATGAAATTTCGAAAGCGACAATAATTTGCGAGTAGGAAACCAAAAACGCGGCCAGAAAAGTGCCCGGAATGCTTCCGAGCCCACCGAGGATTACCACTGCGAAGGCGACCACAGTTGCGTTCAGCCAGGCGTCGGGGGATATTCCCGTCAATGGGCCGAGAAGAGCCCCTGCAAGCCCGGCAGTGGCTCCTGACAATCCCAGCGTTATCACAGATATCCGCGTGTCATTAATTCCCATCAGGGACGCGACTTCTGCATCCTGGGCAACGGCCCTCACCGCCCTCCCAAGCTTCGTCATTCTAATCAGGAGCCAGACGCAAAGGAACATGGCCAAGGAGACGCCGGCGGCAAGGATCCGCTGGTTCTCCACGACGACCCCGAAGGGCGCGGAGATGCCCCCAATGATGAATGGTGCGCCCACGCCTCGGTCGCCGAAGGCAAGGCTCACAACCTCTTGGGCGACGATGGCAGCGCTCAGGGTGATCAGGAGGACCCTAACGGGCGCGGAGCGAACCGGCCGGACGAGCCCGAGGTAGAGAGCGATGCCCAGTAGAAACGTCAGCGCAACGGCTAGAAGGAGCGAACCGACGCTGTTGACCCCTGACAGAGTCAGGAAGACGTAGTAGAAGTATCCACCTATCATGTAAAACGAGCCGTGCGCCAGATTGAGTATCCTAGCCACGCCGTAGGACAGGGAGAAACCCAAAGACAGCAGAGCGTAGACCGCTCCGAGCAGTCCGCCAAAAACAAAGATTTCGGGGAGGACCACGTCACCATGGCCTCCCCTTGGCTATTTACCTCCTAATCACATCCAAGGAGGCAGTGTTATGGGCTTGGCGACAGTCGGCGGCCATACGGGTGTGTAAGTGTTGTAGGCAGTCCATTGGACCATCGAAAGGGCGGCGCCTTTGGTATAGTCCGGGTTGTAGACCACGTTGTGAGACTTGTCGAAGGTGATGACTCCGTCCGGGCCCGTCATGTTCGTCTTTTCGATGTAGGGGATGAGGGCGGTTCCGTTAGTGGTGCCAGCCTTCTCTATGGCCTGAGCGGCGATGTAGACAGCTTCGTAGGCCCCGTCTGCGGTGTATATTGGGAGCGTGTTGTAGTACTTTGAATAGTTCTGATAGAAGTTTGCACCCACGGTGTTGATTGGAGTCCCTGTGTCTCCGATGCCCACTTCGATTGTTTCATATTCTGCTCCCCCGTTAGTTTGGCCCCAGAAGCTAGGAGATTCAGAGGCGACGTCAATCCCCATGGGAATGGCTGGAACCTTTAGATTGGCCCATGTCTGGATCAGTTGCACCGAGTCCTGACCAGCCGCAAGTAAGCAGATGACCTGGGCGCCGCTGCTCCTGACATTCGTCATCTGGGTTGTGAAGTCGGTCGAGCCATACGGGAAGTAGTCAGCTCCTCCGGATTGCGGGTTTACAATTGTGAACCCAAGAGCCGGAAGGTAGGCCTGGAGAACCGGGACGAGCGCGTGCCAGACTGCTATGTCTTCGGCCAGGATGTACACCTTGGTGAGGTTTGGCTCCACGTAGTGAAAGTACCCATAGTACGAGATGAGACCCGTCGCCAGGGCTGTGCTGTTCACGGGACTGACCATGAAGAAGTACTTGTAGAGGCTGTAGTTCGCTATCACCTGCTGACCTAATGATGTGTCGGCTGCACCGGTGTCGAGGAATGGCACCTTGTACTTCGGCAGCTGTTGTTCCTCGGCCAGAACGACGTCGCTCCTCTCGCCTCCTATGATTACCTGGGCGTGGTCCACTGTCACGATCCTGTTCATGGCAGCGAGTCCCGTGCTAACGGGTATGGTCGGATCGGCCTCCTGGGTGTCCTCGTAGACAAGCTGGAGCGGCCTCCCCAGTACTCCGCCATGGGCGTTGATTTCTGTGACGGCGAGCTCTGCGCCTTCCTTCTCGTCAATCCCGGTCACGTCTGTAAGTGGCCCGAGGATTCCGAATATAATCGGCTGAACCCCGGTCGAGGTAACTGTTTTGATACTTGTGGAAGTTATCGTGGAAATGCCTGTGCTTATAACGGTCTGCGTTGATATCGAGGTAGAGGTTGCGGTTGAAGTTGAGGTGGAGGTGGAGGCAGGTGCTGTGCTCACATAGTAGTACGACACAACACCGGCCACCGCCGCTATGACGATCACCACCAGAACTGCAATTGCCGCGGACCTCGCCATGCCAGAGCGTCGTGTTAGCATTTCAATTCTAATTTCCTCGTCTTCCGTATAAGCACTATCATGTGTCCTGGTTCATGAAACGACTGAGGAAACCTGGGGCGCCTATCGCAGACTAGTCCTCGACCCTTTCCTATCGCGCCAGAAGCCGATAGCTCTAAAATAGATCCATTCGTGGAAACGAGAAGGTTGGAATGAAGTCGCCAGAGCTCTTCGACCTCTCAGGGAAATCCGCACTGGTGAGCGGAGGAGGGAGGGGCATCGGCAGGATAATCGCTTTGGCCCTTGCAGAAGCTGGGGCGAACGTGGGAGTCGGATCGAGGGACGTGCAGGCGTGTGAGGAGACTGCCAAGGAAATAGCCGCGGCCACAGGCAGGAACACCGTCTCGGGAAAACTGGACGTCACGGAGAAGGGGAGCGTCGAAGAATTTGCCAAGATGGCGAAGGAGAGATTCGGCTCGGTCGACATACTTGTTAACAACAGCGCAGCCACGTGGGGAGCACCGTTTGAAGAGATGCCGCTTGAAAGATGGGAGCGGGTCATTAGGGTGAATCTGACAGGAACTTTTCTGATGTGCCAGGCCGTCATCCCTACAATGAAGAACCAGAGATGGGGGAGGATAGTTAACGTTGCATCGGTGGCTGGGCTTTTAGGTGCCCCCCCGTTCATGCACGCCTCAGGCTATTCAGCGAGCAAGGGTGGAATCATTGCACTTACGAAGGAGCTCGCTGTCAAGCTTGCTGAACATGGCATCACGGTCAATGCCATCGCGCCGAGTTTCTTTCCGACAAAAATGAGTCGTCCCCTGACCGACAAGTTCGGCGATGTGATAAGACAGGACAACCCAATGAAGAGGATGGGAGAGGATGACGATCTGAAGGGGGTTGCAGTGTTCCTGGCTTCAGAGGCGTCAAGATACATTACTGGCCAAGTAATACCCGTTGACGGTGGCCAGACAGCAGCATAGGGTTAGTAGGCTGTCGGAGGCGGTTGGTTACTTACAATAATCCTAATTAACGCGTTTGAATCTTCAATATTTCACATCAAATCCCTCCTGAATCTTCTGTAAAGCTAAAAGTCGAGACGCGGCTCATGTCAGACATGGCAATAGCCATAACGGTCAGGGACCTCATGGACAAGGACCTAGTATCCATCGATGCGAGGGAGAGTGTTGCAGAGTGCGTTGACCTGATGATTCGCTCGAAGGTCTGGTCATTACTAGTCACAGATGGGGGACGACCCCAGGGTGTTGTCACTGAGAGAGACATCCTTCGTAGATGCGTTGGCAAGGGATTGACGCCACGCGAAGTGAAGGTCGGGGCGATCATGTCTTCCCCGCTCGTCACCATCGGCCCTGACGCAACCGTCAGGGAGGCCATGAGCATGATGGTCGAAAAGGATGTGAGGCGGCTCTACGTAGTGGTTGGAGGCGAAGTTATCGGTCGTTTGACACAGACGCGTCTTTTTCAGAGCAACTTCGACCTCATGCTGAGTCTGTCAGGGCTCACAGGGGCCCTGTGAACGGCTCCGAAGGCGTAGTTGCTGCCTCCGCTCTGTCTTTGTCCGATTATGGTGTGATCAAAACCTCACCCGAGGGGCGCAAGGCGAATACGACGGCCTCGAAGTCCCTTCGTAACTGAAGCAGCTCGATAGCTGTAATAAGCGAACTCATTCCGAGGAAGCCTGTAGATGCCTAGACTCTTCTTAGAGGACTTTGAAGTGGGGATGACTTTCGAGACGCCCACGAGGACGGTCACCGAGGCCGACGTGGTCGCTTTCGCTGGAGTGAGCGGGGATTTCAACCCTCTCCACACCGACGAAGAATTCGCGAAGAACGGGCCCTTTGGAAGAAGGATAGGCCACGGCGTCCTAACCCTGGCAATCCTGACCGGGCTCTGGGACAGACTTGGGTTCCTCACGGGCACGGTGGAGGCATTCTACGGCATCGACACGCTTAGGTTCACTGGGCCCGTCTTCTTCGGCGATTCTCTGAGGGCTACGGTCAAGGTGGTGGACAAGAAGGAACGGGAGGCAAACGGAATGATCGTGTTCTCCAATGAAGTTGTAAACCAGCGAGGCGAGACTGTCCTGGTCTGCGACACCAAGGTCGTGATTCGGAGGAAGCCTCCCGGCGCGAAGAACTGAGGGCGACACGCCAGATGGGGGTGATGAGGCACGACTGCCTTCAGCGGAGCCATTTGACGTCTGGCGAAAGCGCATACTTTCATCGGCCCACCGCTGCACTCCCATTCCACTGGAGCGGAGGCCCAACATTCCGTGCCCGTCGTGGGCTCTTACGTTGGCCGAGGTGGAGAAACAAAGCCTAAATCGCAGGCGGAACTCGTGTGTCTGACGATGAGGTGAACGCCGTCCCAGTCATAGCCCGGAGTAAGCTCCCGGGCAGATGATGAACTCGCGACGAAACTGAGTCGAATTTCTGACCAAGGGAGTAGCTTTATCCAAAGGCCGACCCATAAGAGACAGACATGAGGTCATTCAGAAAGGAGGACGTGGTGGGGAAGACCGTCATCGAGACCTCGGGGGCCGTAATGGGGAAGGTCAAGGACGTCGTGTTCGACCTAGGAGGAGGGGTCACGTTCCTCGTGCAGGGGGCGGATGGGAAAGACTCCCACATTCAGCTTTCGAATGTCACAGGGATATCGGAGCACGTGGTGGTCCGGGGCGAGACTGTCAAGGAATTGGACGCACCCAGTTATGGGACGACATGCAAGTTCTGCGGAGCGCCGAAGCCGGCCGAGGAACGTTGGTGCCCGAACTGCGGAAGATCCCAGACTTGAGGCGCTCTCCATTCAGGTAAACGAGTGCTGATAATCGATGGCCAAGTCGGTAAAGGTACACGATGACACGCACCGAGCTCTGAAGGCCCTGAAAGCCCAGCGCAGAAGCCGGAGCATCGACGCGGTGATCCGCGAAATGATCAGGATCTCAACCGGGTCCCCCGTGGAAGACGCTCGCGCGACATCGAAGACGGACGAGTTAACCAAGTACCTTAAGGGCTGACCTGGTAACACAGAAATACGAACCTAGGGGGCCCGTAGCCAAGCATGGCAAAGTTCGACGGAATCGTAGGGAAGGCACTCCTCACGGTCGAAGAGAAGGAGAACGAGTTGACACTCGTCTTCGCGGACAACCGATACCTCTTCGTCAAGCTGGACAACGGGAAGCTGGCCTCGGAGAGCGTGCCGGAGTAGGGATTACTCCTTCTGGAGTATCTCGACCGTCTTAGCGCCGCCAACGAGTTTCCTGAATCTCTCGGCGTCAGCCAATGTGCCTATGCCCGACTCGATGTGCATGGGGACTACAACCTTTGCCTTCATTGCCTTGGCCGCCTCTGCGGCCTCATCAGGAGTCATAACGTAAATACCAGAAACAGGCAAGAAAGCCACGTCTACGTCCAGCGCCTTCATCTCGGGGGTGGCGTCGCTGTCGCCTGCATGGTAGAACCTCACGCCGTCGAGCGTCACCAAGTAGCCGTTCTTCTCGTCCGCCTTGGGGTGGAACACCATTCCCCGCTCCCTGAACTTGTTGATGTTGTAGGCCGGCACCGCCTCAATGCCGACCCCCTTGACCTCTATCTTCGAACCGGGGGGGATGAACTTCTTCTCATTGTGGTACTTCTTCAGAGGCTCCTCGCACATCTTCGCTGCGACTATGGTCGTGGTTGGGGTGATGAAGCGCTTGATGTCTTCGTCGCTGAGGTGGTCGAAGTGCTCGTGGGTTATCAGAAGCAGGTCTGCCTTGTAATCTCCCCTGGCCTTGTACGGGTCAAGGATGACCGTCCTTGAACCCTGCAGAACAAACGAGTCATGACCGAGCCAGTGGACCTTGATTCCCCTGTATGTCCACATGAACGAACCCTCCTAGAGATCGATCCCTTCTTCTCTTATTCCTGACGCATCGATGGTCAGGATATCGATGCCGTTGCCGCTCATAGCGTCTCTGGCTATCGCCGCCTTTATCGCCGAAACCGCCAGGTCCCGAGCCTCTTTCTGGGACATGGTTGGGCTGTAACCCGCTTCTACCACACCTATGGCTGTCTCTTCCCCCGTCCCCACTGTAGCGTATTGGTCTGAGATGACGCTCCCAAGCGGGTCCAGCACATATACGACAGGGTTGTTCCCCATTCCACCGAGTATCACCTGCGTCAGAAGCGGCGCGTATCTGTTCTGGAACATGAGCGTGGACATCAATTTCGCCACAGAGTTGGGCTTCAGCGTCTTCCTAGTCTCCAGTTCTTTCAGCTTGGAGTAGACCGCAACCTCTCTAACGAGGTTCTGCATGTCAGACACCATGCCGGCGCATACTGCTCCAACGCTTTCTGTGACGCGGAAGACCTTTTTCCCCGACTTGCTTCTTACGAAATTGCCGAGGGTTATACGCCGCTCCGCTCCAAGTACGACACCATCCTTGTAGGCGATGCCCACGGCCGTGGCCCCTGGCATGAATTGCTCGTAAGCCATAGAGAATTCAGGCGGCCCGCACAGGCCCGCCCTTTTAGACGTTGTGCCCGAAACCTCTCTCATCTTTTCATGTCGGGCGAGATCGTGACGGTGGTTACCCCTTCGTCCTCATCGATCGACCACCTGCACCCCGTGAACTGGCGGGCCAATTCGAGTCCCGACATCAGATGGGCGGTCACCTTCGGGATTGCAACTCGCGACGGCTTGAGAGCGAGCGACAGCAGCGGGAGGACCATGTCTGCCAAGTTCTCATCGAGGCATCCGCCCGACTGTGCCGCAGCGATGAACCGCGACGCCGCCACACTCCCCACGTCCTCGGCGGGCCTCCCCTTCGCTCCTATGCTATCCGCCCCAATGCATTTTGTGGGGCCCAGGTAATACGCAAGCAGGGAAGAGCCTGGAGAGTCTGACTCCTCCTCTGACACTTCTGTTGAAGAGACGCCAAGACCCGCCTTCACAATCTGCTGCTTCGCTGAGGCAAGTTGCCGTTCCGCCACGTGCCTTGGCAGACGGCCGCACCTGCTGACAAGATGGGCATCACGCGCCCCCTCCCCAGTGGTCAGGTCCATCGGCTTGAGTTCCTCGCAGGGAGCGATTGCGGCCGAGACTCTCCCACCCCCGCGGGGATAGTATCCTCTCCTTTGGGCGGTGATTGTGAAGGCAATGCCCATTCTGCTGTAGGCGTCTCGGACGACGCGCTCGAAGTAGTCGTAGGTGGGGCTCCACGGAACATCAGTCCCGCCCACGAGTTCCAGATTCAGCCGTGAGCCCGTCAGTGCGACTGCTGGAACCACCGCTTGCAGCACGAGGGTGACGCTTGCCGCTGTCCCCATGTCAAGGGCAAGAGCATCAAGCCGCTGCTTCCCAGGAACGAACGTGACGTCAGAGGAACCCTCGGCAGCGCCGTCGAGTCTACCGCCGAAGACATTCGCTATGACACGGAGGGCGGACATGTGCTGACGTTTGAGTCCTGGGACCTCCCTTCCTGCACGTATGTTGTAGATTCTTACCGGCCGCCCCTCGATGGCCGAAAAGGCAACGGCTGTTCGCAGGATCTGCCCGCCCCCTTCCCCTCTGGAGCCGTCCACTTGTACGAGTTCCACGGCCGGCCGTGAGAAAGTGGGGGTGATAAAGCGGTGAGGCGTGCTCTCTTAAATAGACCCGAAATGGCCGCGGTTTGAGAACGGCATGAGAGTCGGTCTTCTCGTCGGCCGGTTCCAGCCATTCCATGTTGGCCACCTGGAGGCCGTCAGGTACGCTCTAAGACACGTCGACTATCTCTACATCGTGGTCGGGTCGGCCCAGCGGAGCCACGAAAGAGACAACCCGTTCACAGCAGCTGAGCGCATTGCGATGATCAAGAGCGCTCTTGACGGCAACAGGGTGAACCCCTCCAAGTGGATGGCGATCCCAATCGCGGACGCCGATTCTCATTCGCTCTGGGTCTCGACAGTAGAATCTATGGTTCCGAAGTTCGACGTCGTGTTTACCAACGATGCCCTAACATTCCTTCTCTTCAAGGGGGAGGGGATAGACGTCGAGGCAGTCCCCTACCTAGACAGGAGCAAGTACTCTGCCACCAACGTTAGGGACAGGATTCTTGAAAGGAAAGACTGGGAGAGCCTTGTGCCTGAGCAAGTTTCAAAGCTTGTGAAGAAGTTCGGGGGAGTTGACCGGGTAAGAGCGCTTATGCGCAGGGACCTGAGGGGTAGTGATCATGTCTAGCCAGCAGAAGCTCATAATGCTCCCGGGCCCGACGAACGTTTCAGAACGTGTGATGCGTGCAATGCTGGGTCCAATTATCAACCATAGGGGGGACGCGTTCAGGGAGCTGTACAAGGGGATACTCGAGAAAGAGAGGCACCTATTCCAGACAGAAGGGGAGGTGCTCGTGCTCTCGTCATCCGGGACCGGGGGCGTCGAGGCAGCAGTCTGGAACATAGTCAGACCTGGAGACGTGGCCGTGGTGCCCGTCTTCGGGGAGTTCAGTACCCGACTCGCGGAGACGGTCGAGCTCGCGGGAGGGAAGGCAGTCCGGGTGAGCTCTGAGTTCGGAAAGGTCCCGAGCCTTGAACAACTAAAGTCGGCGATGGAGGCCCAGGGGAGGTTCAAGGCACTCTTTCTGGTTCACAATGAAACGAGCACCGGAGTGACCGCCCCCTACGTTAGGGAAGCAACGGAGCTGGCTAGAGACCACGGAGCCTTTGCTGTCATTGACGCCATCTCCAGCCTCGGCGGGTATTCGATCCCGGTGGACAAATGGGGCATCGACATGTGCATAACCGGGAGCCAGAAGTGCATCGCAGCCCCTCCGGGTTTGGCCCTTCTTTCAGTTGGTCAGAGGGTGGTGGACTTCCTGAAGGGATCCCCGCCCAAAACGAGATACTTCGAGATACCGAGGTACCTGGAGTACGGGGCCAACGGTGAGACGCCTTTCACACCGGCACTCCCCCTCTTCTATGCCCTTGAGGAAGCGCTGAAGGAGCTATTGGAAGAAGGGCTGGCGAACAGGGTCCAGCGGCATGATAGGATGTCGGAGCTGCTGTACGACGGGCTGGCGAAACAGGGCTTCGTCCCGGTCGCCGAGAAAGGGGTCAGGTCGAAGACGGTAGTTGCGTCCTATTACCCTGAGGGGGTGGACGATTCCAAGTTCAGGAAGGCCCTGGCCCGAGACCGGGGAGTCGTTATCGCCGGAGGCTTCGGTCCCTTCAAAGGGAAGGTGTTCAGGGTCGGCTGCATGGGGCAGATCAATCAGAGCATCGTCGAGACGACGCTGAAGGCCATCGGTGAAACGACGGCTACATTCCGAAACTCGTGAAAGTCTATAAACCCAACAACGGGGCTGGTCGAGTCCAATGGCCTTTGAGAAAGGGACTCTGATCTTCGCCAACTACACTGCCCGGGTCAAGGGCACTGGCGAGGGAATCGAGTCCACAAATGAGGATGACGCGAAGAAGCTCAAGATCTACGAGGAGTCGAGGAAGTACGAGCCAAGGCTTGTGGCCGTGGGGGAGGGGTGGCTCATTTCCGGGCTAGACGCAGAGGTGGCCAAGCTCTCCGTGGGTGAAAGGAAGGAAATCGAACTTCCTCCCGAGAAAGCTTTCGGAGCGAGAGACCCGACGCAGCTGCGCATGATACCACTTCGTAAATTCGGAGAGAGGGAGCACGAGCTGTCAGTGGGGGACTCGGTGGAAATCGACAACCGCGTCGGAATCGTGAGGTTCATAGGGTCCGGTAGAGCTCAGGTGGACTTCAACCACAGGCTCGCCGGGAAGTCGATAGTCTACGACTTCCAAGTCCTGAGGACAGTCGAAACAGACGAGGACAAGGTAAGGGCCCTCGTCGACAGAAGGCTCGTGGGGGAGGGGAGCAAGACGGCCATGGAACTTGCTAATGGGGCACTGACGGTGACGATCCCGGAGGACCTTTTCCTCGTGGAAGGGCTGCAGATAATCAAGAGAGGAATAGCCAACGACGTCTTCAAGTTCGTCCCTAGTCTGACTGCCCTGACATTCTTGGAGAAGTTCACCAACCAGAAGCCTCAGCCCAAGAAGGAGGAGCCAAAGGCTGAGGTACCGAAGGCGGAATCGAAGGAGGTTGCGCCGACTCCGAAGGCTCGGAGGAAAAAGGCGCCTACCACGCAGACGCCTTAGATTACGCCAGTCGACTTTGCCAGAAGGGCGGCGCTCTTCCTGCTCAGCCTCCTTTTCGAGAGAATAGTGTACCTGTCGGGACGGATCGTACTCGCTTTCGTGAGGGCCTCGACGACCATCGAATCGTCTATCCCGATCTGAGATGCTTCCACCGGTGCACCCACGTTCTTCAGGGCGGACCTTACCCGCCTCCAGTCGATCCTGTGGAGCTTCGCCATCATTATTGTGCCGATGCCGCACTTCTCCCCATGGAGGCCCGACTCGGGTGCGAGAACGTCCAGGTAGTGGGAAAAGAGGTGTTCAGAGCCCGAGCAGGGGCGCGAACTCCCCGCTATGCCTGCCGCCACACCTGTGCTGATCAGACCCTCAACCAGTTCCCTGACGCTATCCCTCCCAAAGCTCCCAAGTGTCCTTGAATTGTCTAGCACGGTATTCGCGCTCATCAGCGCGAGGCTGGCGGAGTAGCTGCCGTAGTATTCGCCTGTGACCCTGTGGGCCAGCTCCCAGTCTTTCACAGCCGTCAGTTTCGAGACCAAGTCTCCACAGCCGGAGGCTAGCAGCCGCCTGGGGGCGGAGGCTATCACTTCTATGTCCGCCAGTATCCCGAGCGGGGGCTTGGCCATGATCGAATACGGCCTGTCCAGCCCTTTGAGTGAAGCAAACGGACTGGAGATCCCGTCATGGGAGGCGCTCGTCGGTACCGAATAGAAAGGAATGTGAAGCTTGAATGCCGCCAGCTTCCCTACGTCTACGCTCTTCCCCCCTCCGACCCCTATGATGCAACTGGCGCTCTCGGCCGCCTCCATGACCTGGTCGACGTTCCTGATGTCGGCGGCCACCACCTCAACCCAGACGGGCTCACGGGGGAGCGCCGCCTCTACTGCCCTCCTCACTTTGGAGGCGACGTTTGACCCTGAAGCGACCACGACCTTCCCTCCTCGGGCTGAATCCTCGACGAAATCCCCGAGTTTAGAGATGACCCCTTCGCCGATGAGCACCTTGGTGGGGAGCTCCATCAGGTGGTAGCCGGTGTCCACGTGAGGCGAGCCCTGCCGGTTGTGATTTAAGGCCACTGCGTGGTGTTGCCCAATCATGCCGCCCGTTTGTGAAAGGCTCGAAAGATTAAATAACTAACTGGCTCACGCTCGTTTCGTCCGTTCTGAGGAGATTTGCGGAGCCTAATGTCAAGAGATTTCAATCGCGAGGGTGGGAAGACGGTAGGGTCTGCTGTATATCACGGGACAACGACCGTGGGGCTCGTGTGCTCGGATGGGGTGGTCCTCGCGACGGACACGAGGGTCACAGCTGGAGGTTTCATCGCCCACAAGAGAGGGAAGAAGCTCCTAAAGATAGACGACAACATCGCGATGACGATATCGGGGGGAGTGGCCGACGCACAGAACGTAGTAGACACCCTGAAGTACTACACCAACCTGTACAGAATCGAGAAGAGACGCCCCATGCCTGTGAGGTCGGCGGCCCAGGTGGTCTCAAACATGCTTTTCTCTTCGCGCCTCTATCCCTTCATCGCGGACGTGCTTGTAGGTGGGGTGGACAGCAAGGGGGGCGCGCTGTTCAACGTAGACTTCTTCGGCTCGATCAACCAGGAGAAGATGATTGCGACAGGAAGTGGCTCCCCCGTAGCCTACGGAGTATTGGAGGAAGATTTTAACGAGGGGATGACCACGATGAAGGCTTATCCTCTGGCGGCAAAGGCGATTATTGCCGCGACCCGACGCAACGTTGCCACGGGCGATCACTTCGACGTGGCAATCCTGGACAAGCAGGGGTTCCGGGAACTTTCTGAGCAGGAGAAGGGCAAGCTCCTAGCTCAGTTCAAGACTGAAAATTAGACTTGGAACAGAAAGCAAACGGCGCGAGCCTAATGGGCGCCATCCTGAACAATATCCCAGCGGAGGCTCAAATCACCAGGATAGAGTACGAGGGGCCGAGAATCGCCCTCTACACGAAGAACCCAGCATACCTCCACAAGAACAGCTTCGTGATATCGGAGATAGTAAACACGCTGAAGAAGAGGGTTGTAACAAGGACGGAGAAGTCCATCAGGAAGCCAGAAAACGAGGCGCGGGCCGCCCTAGAGAGGATCTTTCCCCCTGAAGCAGGAGTCTCCAACTACTTCTTCGATGACGCCCTCGGAGAGATAACCGTAGAAGCCGAGACCCCCAAGCTACTATCCCAGGAAGCCGGTTTCGACCTGGGCGCTGCCATGGACGAGACGGGATGGAAGATCAAGGTCAGGAAGGCACCCCACATCAAGTCGACCGCGATTCAGAACGTGTACTATGCCCTAAAGACGGGAAGCGAAGCCAGGGAGAAGTTCCTAAGGGAGCTGGGGGAGACGATATTCAGGCCGAGGATGGCGGCCGAGGAGCACGTCACGATAAAGACGCTGGGTGCGTTCCAAGAGGTTGGCAGGTCGTGCGTCCTAGTAGAAACGGCGGAGAGCAAGGTGATGCTCGACTGTGGGATACATCCCGGCTCTAGAAACACATGGGACGCATATCCGAGAATCGATTGGGCCGACGTCGGACCGAGGGACATCGACGCCATTGTAATCAGCCATTCTCACCTCGACCACATGGGGTTCCTCCCCGCGATGTACAAGTACGGCTACGACGGGCCCGTCTATTGTACCGAGCCTACCCTTCCTCTGATGACGCTCCTGCAGAACGACTTCGTGAAGATCGCCCAGATAGAAGGGGGGAGGCTGGTATACGACCAGAAGGACATCCGGGACGTCATCCAGCACGCCATCACGCTTCCGTACGGTATGGTGACGGACATCTCCCCGGACATCAAGCTCGTGTTCAACAACGCCGGGCACATTCTTGGTTCGGCCACTGTCCACCTCCACATCGGCGAGGGGGCCCACAACATAGTCTACACAGGGGACTACAAGTATGGGAGGACGCAACTGTTCGACTCTGCCACCTGGAACTATCCAAGGGTCGAGACTCTGATTACAGAGAGCACCTATGGAGCGAAGGAGGACATCATGCCCGTCAGGGAGGAGGTAGAGATGAACTTCGTCAACGCCATCAACGGCGTCCTCAAGAACGGCGGTAAGGTTCTCATACCGATACCGGCCGTCGGCAGAGCCCAGGAGATCCTTCTCGTAATCGACCAGTACATGAGGAACAAGGTCCTCGTGGAGGCGCCGGTGTTCACAGAGGGGATGATTTCCGAGGCGACCGCCATACACGTCTCGTACGCCGAATACCTCTCCAGGGAGCTGAGAACCAAAATACTCGAAGAGGGGGTCAACCCGTTCAAGTCGGAGTACTTCACAGAAGTCGAACACCCGACAGACAGGGAGGAGGCATACCGCGAAGGGCCTGCGATAATAATGGCGACTTCTGGAATGTTGGAAGGCGGGCCGGTCCTGGACTATTTCGAACACCTCGCGCCGTCCGAGAAGAACAAGATACTATTCGTCTCGTACCAGGTACAGGGGACCATAGGCCGGAGGATTCTGGACGGAGGGAGCCAGGCGAGCCTTATGGAAACCAACGGAAAGATCAAGATCGTGGACGTCAAGGCAGCCGTCCAGAAGATAGAGGGGTTCAGCGGGCACAGCGACTACAACCAGATCATACGCTTCGTAGGAAAGGTGAGGCCGAAGCTTCAGCTCGTGCTCGTCAACCATGGGGAGAAGCGGAAGACAGAGAACCTTGCGTACGCGATCCAAAGGATATACCGCATTCCCGCGATCCATCCGGCAGTGCAGGAAGCGATTAGGGTCTACTAGCGGGAGTCCGGTCTGTCGGTCCTGAGGGTCTTCAAGACGCGGCGAGGCTCTCGCGTTCTACTTGGCGAAGCCGAGGAACCAAGTATTATACGGGCGCCGGGTACAGAAGAACCCATGAGGGCCGCCGAGGTGGCGCTAAAGTTCGTAGAGAGAATAAACGCTCACGACGTCAAAGGCTTGGTTGTCCTGATGACACGCGACCACTCGTTCGTAGATTCCATAGGGAACAGATTCCCCAGACCCGCAATCGAAGAGGGATGGAAGAGTTACTTCGACATGGTACCTGATTACTGGGTAAGAGTAGAACGTTCCTTTTCAGCTGGGAAGAGCGCAATACTGGTTGGAGCCGCAGGAGGAACCTATGTTCCCCAAGGGGGCAAGAGACAGGCAGAGAACAGATGGAAGACTCCGGCGGTCTGGACAGCGCGAACCCGGGGTGGCAAGGTCGCCGAATGGCGCATCTACGCCAACAACGAACCGATCAAGGAAAGAGCGAAAAAAGCGCGGAGCGCTACTGGAGCCCACGCCAGATCTTTACGCCCGGCGGGGTGATCACGACCCTTTCGTCCCCCAGCCTAGCGATGTCCCCGCCGACAGACGTTGCGAACTCGTAGAGCTGCTCCACTGAGGACTTCAGCTCCTCGAGGCTCTTCTGGGCGAGGGGGGTGACCTTCAGGATGACTATGGTCTTGTTGGTGACGTCCTCCTGGATCTTGGGGATGTCCTCTATGCTCCTTAGAGCCAGTGCCTTGAGCAGGATCTCCTTGCTCTTGCCTTCCAACTTCCGCTCCTGCATTACTCCAGACATTCTGTGTTACTTTTCCTTGAGCCTCTGCCCATTATTAAGCGTAGGGCGCCTCAGCAATTCTATGATACGTGTGATTTTGTTAGACAGAGTTGTAGAGAATTCTTCAGAACCCGGCAATTTCGTTCTCAGCATTATAAAGGGAGGGTTCCGCGAAACTAACCGCGTCTAGAGGGACTTGTGCGCGTTCCAGTACTTGTCCCCGAGGTGGTGCAGGTTCGTGATGCACCCGCCCCTGGTCATCTCCCTCGCCTCCGCGCTTGCCACCAAAGAAGGGCCTACTGCTATCGCCCTCCCCTTCTTCTCCTCTCGCACTACGATCATCTTCCCGGCGGGCCCCCAGTCGTCAAACTTCCTTATGCCCGGCCGCATCACATCCGCCCCGTTCAGAAGGAACTTGATTGCACCCTCGTCGACGAATGCCTGGGGGAAGAGGGCCAGGGTGGCCTGGGCCCCGAGGTATGGGAAATACGCCTCTCCCGCCCACACGAATTCGAAGCCATCAACCACCACGAAGACGGCTCCCTCCTCGGGCTCCGAGCACTGGGCCTGGGCGGACTTTGGCAAGCCCAGGGTCAGTCCAAACGAAGACTCGATTTTGGATATCGCTTCCGCGGAATCCCGACGCGACAGGACCCACTTCTTCAACTGGTCCGCGAGGGATTACACCTTAAATAAATCAATTCGAGAGGCCGACTGAAGAATAGCAATTGTCGGTAGACATGGCCGTCAAAGTCCTCGACGAGAGCGTCGGGAAGGTTGTCCTCATCAAGCTGAAGGGGGGGAAGGTAATCAGGGGGAACCTTCAGGGGTTCGACCAGCACATGAACCTCTCTCTCGAGAAGGCGGAGGAGGTGGCGGAAGACGGGACGTCGGCATCGCTCGGGACGCTCATAGTAAGGGGGGACAACATAGTCATGATCTCTCCTCCCCCAAGCTAAACAGGCATCCTACGTCTCCATCGTTGCCAAGATAATCTACTTTTATACCGAAGGCGCAGGCACAGGGGCAAGGAATAACCTGCATGGTCGACGTTCTGACCGGTGTGGTCGCCGCGATTGTGGGGGTCGTGGCGGGGGTGACGGTTGACCGTTTTGTCTTTTACTCGAGGCCCAAGCCAGAGAAGGTCGTGGTCGTGAAGTCCGAGCCGGGGGGGAGGCCCACCGAGACCACCGTAACCACGTCAGATCTGGAGCGGTCAAGACGGGAGATGCGGACTATCATGGTAGAGAGGGACCTGCTGTCCTCCGCTATGATGAAGCTCTACGAGGCGGAAACAGAGGGGAAGATCACACGAGAGGAGAGGGAGTTGATCTCCAAGCGGTACAGCGACCAGATCAGGGACCTGGAATCCAAGCTGAAGGATGTCGAGCTGATCGTAGAAGTTGGGGAACTCGAATCCCTGAGGAACGAACTGGTGAGTCTCTTCGAGGGGAAGATCCAGAACATAGAGGCGAGGCTGGAAGTCGCACGGCAGAGACTTGGGCCTGCCGCACCGCCCCCTCCCAAGAAGGAGGCCGCTCCCAAGGTGGAGCGCGGGGCCGAGCTGGAGAAGGTCGTCGAGAAGCGGGCCAGGACGGAGATGACCGAGTCTGAGAAGAGGAGGAAGGAGATCATGGACGACGTGATGGGGGAGCTTGCCCGGCTGGAACAGATAGACATAGAAAAGAAACAGCAGGAAAACTGATGGACCGAATAAGAGAAGCTCTGAGAGGCGTGGCCAAGGAGCTCTCGAGGAGCATCGGTCCGGAAACGACCCTCGGTCTCGGAAGCGGCTCCACCGTCGCAACACTGCTCGAGGAGCTCTCTCCCTTGGTGCTTGCGAAGACGAAATCGATTAGCGGCGTCCCAACCTCGACCCAGATCGAGCTCGTGGCCGCTAGGAGCGGGATCAATCTTGTTCCCTTCAGGGGGTCGGTGGACATCGTGGTGGACGGGGCAGATCAGGTTGACGGGGGGCTTAACATGATCAAGGGAGGCGGTGGGGCGCTCCTTAGGGAGAAAGTGGTCATGGGGAGCGCGAAGATAATAGCGGTGGTGGCGGCCGAGAACAAGTTCGTGAACCGTCTCTGCGAGAACGGCGTACGGGTCCCCGTGGAGGTCTTCCCCATGGCTCGGGAGAGTGCGAAGGTGAAGCTCTCGATGCTCGGAGGCGTGCCCGAGGAGAGACTGATGCCGAAGGGGTACCCCTACTTCACAGAGAACGGGAACCTCATCCTTGACACGCTCTTCGAGCCTGTGGAGAATCCCCGGGACCTGGAGACTAAAGTCAGGGCCACGCCAGGAGTCGCCGAGGTCGGGATTTTCACCTTCAAACCAATCAGAGTCTACAAGCTAATGAACGACGGAACCTTTCAGGTCCTTGACAATGACGCATGACTTATAACCACCTAGACGGACGGTTTTCGCAGAACCATGACTCGTGATGTAGGCTACAAGTCCGCGCCGATAGATCCGAATTTTCTCTCGAAGCCCGACCAGTTCCCGGTGACTGGAGAGCACGCCGGTCACAAGGTGAGGGCTCAGGGGACGGCAAGGATGGACGGCGAGGGGAAGCCGTACCCCACGTCCAACGGGATCCACGGAACCCAGGTGGCGATCGACTGGGAGTCATGCGTGGCCGACGGCGTCTGCATGGACGTCTGCCCCGTCTTCGTGTTCGAATGGAACTTGAACCCTGGGCAGGCAGGAACAGGGAAGGACAAGGTCCTGGATCAGGGGTCAGATGAATGGAACCAGTACAGAAGCGACAAGTGCGACCCTGTGCGGGAGATGGACTGCATCTTCTGCATGGCTTGTGAGACTTCTTGTCCTACATTGAGTATTAAGATAACCCAGCCTTAGTAATGTCATGGATTTCCTAGGGCACCAATCCTAGCTGCTAGGCGGACGGGCTCCTCCTGCGGGCAGGTGTGTTTTCAGGTATTGAAGTTCTGCCTCTCAAACAAACGTTCTGACTTCGGACTTGATTTCCGCCCTCAAACTCGCCAGCTCTTCGGAGACTTCGGAGTAACGCAGTCCTTTGGCGACTGATAACGCAATGCGCATCCTACGCAGTTTTTCATCATGCCTTGGTTTTACGCTCCTCAGGAACTCCTGTACCTTGGCGATACCGAAGATGGAGAGCTGCCAGTAGTCTTGACGATGAATAATACCATACTTCTTGGATCGCACTCCTTTCTGCTTGTTTAGGCAAAGACTCGTTGGATAGCTAAGGAAACGCAATCTTTCCCTGGCCCAGGTGAGGAGGACAAGGTCGGAGTTGTTCCATGCTGTAAAGAGCAGGATGCTTCCCTTCTTGTTTCGGGTTGTTACCACCGACCCTTCGGCGTCCAAAAGCCCCGCGAGGTAAGCGAGCGTCAATTTCGGGCTGGAGCTAATCCAATCTTTGACTTCGGGCAACTCAGAGAGTAAGAACTCGAATGAATTGTCAGGAATCGCAGATAGATTCCATTCGTAGCTCTTCGTGTCCTTCTTGTAGCGAGGGTGTTGGTACACATGGCCGTACGGCTCGAACAGGGACCGAAACAAATTCGCCATCGCCGGGTGCGTCGAGCTCGTCAACACCCTCACTACGCCCCTCCAGGGCCTGGAAACTGACAGGTCTCCGTGCCTCAGCCCCAGGAGGTAAGCCCTGTCCTCGTCGGTCCCGTCGAAGGGCTTCCGCTCGTACTTCCTCCTCTTCTCCCGGATCCCCTTCAGCCTTGCCTCCTCGAAGGGCCTGCACCTGATGCCGAGCTACCTGAAGAGCCAAGATGTGTACCCGCTCGTCTTGTTCCCGATGAGAATGGCGACGTCGTTGAGGGACATGCCCTTTTCGACGTGGAGGAAGATCAGGAAGCGCCGAAGCTCATCCTTCTTAGTCCCATCCATGTACTTGACACTGAACCCCTTGGTCCGCAGAAGGGCCAGGAGGGACTGCTGAACGTCATCCAACTCCGCCTGGCGAACAAGCAACGGGGCCAAGGACTGCCAGTCCGAAGGAAATAGGCGTGATGGGACCAGAACGTGCGCTCGAGCTACAAGCGGATCCCATGCCGCGACCAGGATGGACAGCGGGCTGGTCAGCAACCGTTTTATTGCGAAGCAAATGGGTGCCACGAAGACATGGAAGAAGACGCGGACCTGAAGCTCCTCGAGCGGAGGAAGCTGGATGAGTTGAGGAAGAGGATGAAGGCAGCTGCGCCCCCCCCGAAGCACGAGAAGACGGACAGGGAGGTCGTCGAAGGCATGCTCTACGACAGGGGGGACGAGGTCCTCGAGGCGGCCTACTCCTTCTATCCGAAGGAGACGGAGAAGCTCGTGAAGGAACTGGCGACAATGATAAGGGGGGGAAGGCTCACGGAGAAGATAGCGGGCGGAGAACTGTTCTCCATCTTCAGGCAGCTGGGACTCAGGTTCAGACTAAACACATCAATCAGGGTCATGGACCAGGGAAAGCTGGTGGACCTCAGCGAGAAGCTGGGGAGGATGAACAAGGAATGAAGGCGGACGGGAACCTGGTCGTTACCGAGAAGGTTCTCGAAGTCCCAGAGGCTGCGAACCCCGTACTTGTCTGCGGCCTTCCGGGGAGCGGCTACGTGGGGAAGCTTGCGGCGGACCACCTCGTCAGTACGTTCAGACTCAAGAAGGTCGCCGAGTACGCGAGCCCCACCTTCCCCCCTCAGGTCAGCGTTAAGGAGGACGGAACGGTGGACCCTCCGAAGGGGGAACTGTACTACGCCTCGGCGAAGAGGGGGAAGGGGCTTTTCGTGTTCACGGCGGACGCCCAGCCGACGACCTCCGAGGGGGAGTATGAGCTCTCTGACGCGGTGGTGAAGTTCGCCAAGAGGTGCGGAGTGAAGAGGGTGTACACCCTCGCAGCGTACATCACCGGTTCATTCTCAAAGTCCCCGAGAGTATACGGTACGGGCACCTCCAAGGATATAGTGGGCCTGCTCGCGGACAACGGTGTCACGCTGATGAAGGATGGTGGCATCAGCGGGATGAATGGCGTGCTCATTGGAATGGCGGCGCTCCGGGGGCTGGAGGGAGCATGCCTGCTGGGAGAGACTTCGGGGTACGTGGTGGATGCGGCTGCCTCCAAGGCGGTGCTTGAGCTCCTTTCGAAGGTCCTGGACCTCCCCATCGACACATCGAAGCTTGAGGAAAAGGCAGAGGAGACGCGCAAGGTCATCAGCCAACTGCAGGCGATGGCGGACCAGGCGAGGGAGACCACTCCTCAGCCGTCGCGCGAGCAGCGCCCCGGATACATTGGCTAGAACGGGAAGAAGTTCGGGAACTTTACGTTAAAGGCAGCTATCAAGATGAAGTCGAGGACAAGGAGTATGAGCCATGCTATGACTACGATCCCTATCGCACCGAGCCAGGACGCGTGGAAGGCTTCCTTGAACACCGCCAGCCAGGCAAGGAGCCCCAGCAGGAGGGCGAGAATGTCGGCTGAGGGGCCAATTACCGCCCCGAGGAAGAAAGCGACGACTATGAAGACCAGGTAGTAGACGATGACTCCCCCGAGAGTGGCAGCCATCGCCTGGCCGAACCCTGCACTCCTGCCCTTGATCGCCCTCCCAGCGAAATAGACAGGGATGGAGACGACAATCCAGAGGATGATGAGCCCTATCAGGTACACTCCGAGCGAGAGCGGGTCAGTTGGGAAGCTGAAAGATACCATCCATGGTTACCCCTTGATGTTTCCAATGGGCCTAAGGGCGACCACCTTCTTGGATATTCCCGCCCTGTCCATCGTCTCGACGACCTCGGAGATGTCCTTGTAGGCCATCCCCGCCTCTTCCGCGAGCCCGTCCATGGTGGCAGCCTTCACGTATATGCCGTGATCGAGCATCTTCCGCTGCAGCTCAGCTCCCCTGACCTCCTTCTTGGCCGCGGTCCTTGACATCGTCCTGCCCGAGCCGTGGGCAGTTGAACCGAAGGTCTCGTCCATCGCCTTCTGGGTCCCCACCAGGAGGTATGACCCCGTCTCCATCGAGCCCCCTATTATGACGGGCTGCCCTATCTTCCTGTAGGGCGCTGGGACGTCGGGGTGCCCCGGACCGAAGCTACGCGTCGCGCCCTTCCTGTGCACCAGGACCTTGGCGCTGGTCCCGTCGTAGGAATGGGTCTCGACCTTCGCTACGTTGTGGCAGACGTCGTAGATCAGGTGCATGTCGAGGGCTTCGGCATCCCTGTGGAAGACCCTCGAGAACGCGTCTCGCACCTGGTTGACTATTATCTGGCGGTTGACGAAGGCGAAGTTTGCCGCGCAGACCATGGCGGAGTAGTAGTCCTGACCTTCTTTCGAGCTGAAGGGGAGGCAGGCGAGGTCCCTGTCCCTCACCTCGATGCCGAACCTCCTCATCCCCGACTCGAAGTTGCGCAGGTAGTCCGTGCAGACCTGATGTCCGAAGCCCCTGCTACCGCAATGGATCATAACCATGACCTGATCGTCGTGGACGATGCCGAACTCCTCTGCCCTGTCCTTGTCGAGGTACCTCGCGGGATCGACCACCTGGATCTCGAGGTAATGGTTCCCTGAGCCGAGGGTGCCGAACTGGCTTGTCCCCCTGCTGATTGCCTGCCTGCTCACCTTGGAGATGTCCGCCCCCTTGATGAAGCCCCCTTCTTCCACGTGGTTGGGATCGTCCTCCCAGGCGAGGTCGTGCTCGGCGCACCACTTCACTCCGAGCGAGGTGATGTCTCCCATCTGGGACTGGGCGAAGTTCTGCGTACCCTTGACCCCGACCCCTGCGGGCACGAGGTTGAAAATGAGGTCCACGAGCTCTTTTATCTTTGGTCTGACCTCGGAATAGTGCAGATTGGTCCGGATGAGCCTCATTCCGCAGTTCACGTCGAAACCGACGCCGCCAGGCGAAATAACGCCTTTTTCAACGTCGAATGCTGCCACACCACCGATGGGGAAGCCATACCCCCAGTGGGCGTCCGCCATGGCGTAAGAATAGCGCACTATTCCAGGGAGGCAGGCGACGTTCGTGACCTGCTCAATCACACCCGAGTCCATGCTGTCAAGGAGCTTCTTTGACGCGTAAATCCGGGCAGGGACGTTCATCCCCTGCTTATAGGACGGGGATATCTCCCACGCGACATCGGATACCTGCTCGATAGCGGGGTTTGCTGGCAAGAGGATAGTGGCCCTGTTTTCGGCTGCCTCGAAATTACTTCTTTAAGGATTTGGAGTCAAATGTCGAGGACCACGGTCGTCCTCCAGGTCTTCCCTTCGTGCTTCACCCCGAAGAGGTGCATGGTGACCGCCTTGACGTCGTTCCTGAGGCGGTGCCTCTCCCTGTCGATCTGCTCTCCCCTTGCGACGGCATCAAGGGAGGTCCCCGCCTTTGAAACCCTGACCCTGAACTCCCCGAAGAGGAGAGAGTCGACGTCCTTCATGACTATGAGCTCGGTCATGAAATCGTAGAGGAGGCGGTCTAGGCTCTCGGACTGCAGAGAAAGCTCGCGCTCGTTGGTCGTCCTAAGGGTGCTTGGGTCGACCATGATGTCAGTGATCGCGAGTCCGCACGTTTCAAAGAGGCCGTCCACCGTGTCAGAGGTGGCCTCGAAAGCAATGTCCGCCAGAGCCACGTCGGGGAGAAACCTGTAGGTCATGGTGGGTATCTAGGCACGGGTAGGGATTATGCCGAGCTCCTTCCCGGCCTTTTCGAAGGCTTCTATGGCGAAGTCCAGGTCTTTCTTCGTCAGGGCCGCGTTCATTATCGTTCTGATCCTTGCCTTGTCCTGGGCGACCATGGGGTACACGATGGGAAGTGCCAGGACGCCAACCTCATAGAGCCGTGCGCTCAGTCGTTTGGCTCTGCCGCTATCTCCAACCATCACGGGAGTGATGGGGGTGGTGCTCTTCCCTATGTCGAAGCCCAAGTCCGTCATTGCCTTCTTGAAGTAGCTCGTGTTCTCCCATAGCTTCTGGACGTGCTGGGGTTCCCGCTCGAGGACGTCCACGGCGGCTATGCATGCCGCTACCACTGCAGGGGGGTGCGACCCACTGAGGGTCCAGGTCCTCGACTTGTTGTAGGCGAAGTTCACCAGGTCCCTGGTGCCAGAGACGTGCCCGCCGACGACCCCGAATGCCTTCGAGAAGGTTCCCATTTCCACCTGGACTTTGGACCTTGGGAGCCGGAAGTGGGAGACTATGCCCCTCCCTCCTTCCCCGAGGACCCCCTCTCCGTGGGCGTCATCTACGTACACCATCGCCCCGTGTTCTGCGCCAAGGGACGCGATCCTGTCGAGGGGGGCGACATCCCCGTCCATCGAGAAGACCCCGTCGGTGACTATCAGAATTCTCCTGAACGGAGGGAAGATCTTTTCAGTCTCGTCCAGGACCTTCGCCAGGTCTTCGGCGTCTGCGTGCTTGTAGACCCTCCTCTCTGCCGCGGAGAGTCGGACGCCGTCGATAATGCTCCCGTGGTTCAGCTCGTCACTGACGACTACGTCCCCCTTCCCCGCAAGCTGGGGGATGAGTCCCGCGTTCGCCGCGAAGCCCGTCTGGTAGACCAGGGAGGCCTCAGCCCCTTTGAACCGAGCGAGGCGGTGTTCCAGCTCCATGTGAAGGTCCATGGTTCCCGCGATCGGTCGGACCGAGCCCGAGCCGGCGCCGTGGGAATCGACAGCCCGCTTTGCAGCTTCCTTGAGCTTTGGATGGTTGCTCAAACCAAGGTAATTGTTTGAGCAGAACATCAGGACCTTCTTACCGTCGACCACACACCAGGGTGCGCTGGGGCCGCTCAGGACCCTGAGCTTCCAGTCGAGCTCCTGGCGGACGAGGTCTTCATACTCTTGCTTGAGGAACGAGGTCGGGTCTCTCATCTGTATCGGTGGACGGACCCGATTGTGGAGTTAAACGTCTTTTCCCCCGCCGAAAGCCTCGGGCGCAGCCTGACGAGCATATCGGCCACCATGCCCGGCATGTCGTATTCTTCCTTCCACCCCCAATCTCCGCGTGCCGATGAATCGTCTACGGACCGGGGCCAGGAGTCTGCTATGGCCTGGCGCGAGTCCGGGGCGTAAATCGTCCTGAAACCAGGGACGTGCTTCGCTATCTCTCCGGCTAGCTCTCCCGCCGAGAAGCTGAACGCGCCGACGTTGTATCCCCTGTGCAGCTTCACCTTCGCCGCATCCGCCTCCATGATCTCTACGGCTGCGCGAAGGGCATCGGGCATGTACATCATCGGGAGGATGGTATCTTCCCTTAGGAAGCAGGTGTAGTGACCTGTCTGGATGGCGGAGTAGAATATTTCAACGGCGTAGTCCGTTGTTCCGCCCCCCGGCTTCGCCTCGCTGCTTATGAGCCCGGGATAGCGGACGCTTCTGACATCGAGCCCGTGCTTGAGAAAATAGTATTCGCATAGGAGCTCCCCCGCCACCTTCGTCACGCCATACATCGTCGTCGGGTTCAGTGCCGTCTCCTGGGGAGCCCTGACCTTCGGCGCGTCGGGTCCGAAGACGCCTATGGAGCTGGGCCAGAAGACCCTACGGACGCCCTGGCGGACCGACGCGTCCAGGATGTTCTTCAGCCCCCCCATGTTAATGTCCCAGGCGAGATCAGGATTGGCCTCACCGACGGCCGAGAGAATGGCCGCAAGGTGATAGACTGTGTCGATCTTGTGAGCCCTTATCGCCCGTTCAACGGAAGAAAGGTGCATGACGTCCAGCTGCTCGAGGACACCCGGCATGACTTGGGCACGAGTGACGGCCTTGTCGGTCGCGATCACATTTCCGTCGCCGTAGTTCTTCCTCAGTGCAACGACGAGCTCCGAACCGATCTGCCCCGCAGCCCCCGTCACCATGATCCTGGGCGACATGATGGGGTGCCGGCGGGTGAACGAGATAAAACGTTGATGCTCTAGGAAAGAATCTTCATCGTGATCGTTGAAACAACGCCAGGCTTTGATCTCAGGTTGTCCGCGATAATGCTCTTGACGGTAGCGTCATCGGGTCCCTCGACCATCACGAGCAGGTCGTAGAGGCCATAGAGCTGGTAGACGGATTTGATCCCCGCCATCCCCCTTAGGGCCGTGATGCTGGCTTCCTCCGTGCCTGGGCTCAGATTGACCAGAACGATTGCTCTCTCCATGCCGGTGCGCATTAAGCGGAGGGGCTGGGATTAAAGATTATGCTCTCTTTAGAATCCGCGCGACAGGTCTCTCTCTTGCTGGACGTGCGGACTAAACTCTAGCTTTGCTATGTGCCAAATGACTGCTAGGCAGCTTCTTGAGCGGCGTCCGTGGCGAGGGTAGTCTGGGGGATAGAGCACGATTCGACTAATTCGCACAGTTTACTGTGTTTTGGGATGGTTGTTCGGGGTTTGTGTGCGCGCGGTTATGCAACGTGCGGCGTTGTTGTGCTCGGTTGCGCATGTGCCACGTACCTACGTCTCAATTTGTCAAGCTCCTTATGTCAAATGTCACAGTGGCAATCGGTGTTGGCTGCGTGACTGACAGTTCACAGATATACAGCCCGCTTCCATCATAGGGTGTCATCTGGTGGTCGTAGAATTCGGTGTCTGTCGCGCCAAACAGAATGAGCCCGTTGTTTTGGACTTCGTTTGCAAGCGCGTTGGTGTCGTAGCCAGTCCTGTTGTCGAAGTAGATACCGAAGTTCACATAGTTGTTGGAATTCATCGACACCCTAACCAACTCGTTACTAGTCAAGACGACGCCGAAGTAGTACGTGAAATCGGTTCCTCCCTCACCACTCTGGACTAATGAACTCATGTTGAAGGTAGCTGGCAGAGTGACGGGAGAGAGGTATTCGGCACAGATGCTGCCCGCGTTTGGAAAGCTGGGCGAAATGTAGGCAGTGCTGCACCGCTCTTCCCATATTGCGGGAAGAACGACAGAAGTGTTGGCGAAACAGAAGTTTATTCCATTCCTCGCATCGAGCACTTGGTAGCCGCCACAGACGCCATAGACAGCACCGACATTGAGATAGTGGAAGGAGATAGAAGCAGTGTAGTTGGCCTCAATTCCTGCGCCGGAGCATGACGAGCCTGAGTAGCACGGAATGAAGTGCGAGTCGTGGACAACTGGAACGAATAGCATGAACAGGGCTGCACACTCGATTGCGATTATTAGGGAAATGGCAATGAGGGCTAGTCTCACGCCTAATAGGGTAGCCAAGAGGGGTGTAAAGTTCTACTTGTGAGAACGGCCCGAAGGGTAGGCGTGCGGTAGTTGTAGTGCGATTTTGGTGGGGTTGGAAACATGCATGTGCTAGTGCGGCAGGGCGGGAGGGCCGAACCATTGTGAACATGCACTATCTGTGATGCAGAAGTAGTAGAACTCGGATTCGGGCCAAACCCCATAGGAACTCTCTGCCCCAAAGCCTAGGAAGTATCTTGTCAACGACTGGCGTTGGTTAGGTATGCAGAGGATATCGATTTTGGGACTACATGCTGCTGAAGGGCCAGTGATGAATGGGACAAAGAAGGCAAATGCCATCACTCCCATGACAGCGAGACTGATGGCGACGTTCCTGCGTCTCATGCCTCAGCGGGTAGCCTCAAGGGGCGTAAAGTTCTACTTGTGAGAACGGCCTAGCGATTTTGCTGAAGGGTGGAGCGCGCAGCCAGCGCCCTGGTAAGTGATTGTATCAGAATCGTTAAGGCCTCCCCAGGCCCCGCAGGACACACGAGTGGAATCTCGCTCACAAGAACTTGGGCCGTCGCAAGGTACGAGCTGACCTGGGACCTCAGCAAGAAGCGCACATTCATCATACTCGCATTGTTCCTCTTCACGGCTTTTGTTTACGGTTACTTGCTTCCCGCCATCGTCGGGGAATCAATCGTGACCGGGACCCTCCTGCAGGGGGTCAGCGTCGGTAGCGGCCTCTGGTGGGTGGATGCCCACAATGTCGCGTTCAATACCTTCATGTCCGGCCTTTTCCCACTCTTCATCGGGGGGTTCATAGCAGCAGACACCATCGGATCAGAGTTCGATAGCAATACCATCGTCCCGCAGCTCTCCCAGCCCGTCAGACGGTTGGAGGTGTACGCCGGCAAGCTCGTGGAGAAAATCCTCCTGTTGCTGGTCGTATCTACCGTGTTTACTCTGCTGGTGGTCGCTGGGTCTGAAGTCTCTGTCGGGGCCCAGTCGCATCTGGAGATGATCCCGCTGGTGGTTCTAGCCGAGTTCGGGGCTTTTCTTGAGTACACCGCTCTCGCGTTCTTCGTCGGCTCTCTAGTCCGTTCCGGCACCACGACTTTGGGCATACTCATCACCGTGTTCATAGTGATCCTCGGGTCAGTCCTTGTTGTATCTCTCAATACCGGCGAACAGGAATACATGTTCCTCCTGCCCACGGTGAACGCAGACTACCTGCTCAAGAGCGTATTCTACTACATCTTCCAGCCCTTTGGGGTCATGGTGCTGCAGGGCTACGCGCTCGGGGCTGGCACCACCTCGCCGGTTGCAGTGATGGTGATCTCGGCCTTGGAGTACGCTGTGGTTGGGCTACTGGCAAATCTGCTGGCTGCACTCGCGGCAGGATACTACTTCTTCAGGAAGGCGGAGGTCAAATCGTGAAGCAAACCAGGGGGAGGGATTCCATTTGAGCGCCTCAGCAGAGACGTCCTCGGGCCTGGCTCTGGAAGTGAGGAACCTCGTGAAGTCCTACGGTCCTATCCCCGGCGTCTGGGATGTAAACCTGGGTGTGGGACAGGGGACCCTTCACGGCTTCCTCGGCCCCAACGGCTCAGGGAAGACGACTACTATCAAATGCGTCATGGGTCTCCTGCACAAGACCGCGGGGGAGATCAGAGTCTTCGGCGAGGAGCCACAAGGCGACGCCATAGAGCTGAAGCGCAGGGTCGGCTACTTGCCCGAGCTTCCGAGCTTTCCAAACTACCTCAAGGGGAGGGAGGTGCTCCTCACCTACGGAAGAATAAGGGGGACGCTGGACAAGAAGAAGCTAATGGTAGAGTCGAAGATGCTTCTCAAGAAAGTCGGCCTGGAAGACGCCTCCGAGAAGGCCGTTGGCGAATACAGCAAGGGAATGCAGACGAGATTGGGACTCGCCGTCGCGATGTTGGGAGA